>Ga0207664_10000023_pt1 | contig 204730 bp, 187 predicted proteins | sample LARL83metaG_FD_184349 | JGI IMG/M metagenome (GOLD analysis project Ga0207664, IMG submission 184349) | Corn, switchgrass and miscanthus rhizosphere microbial communities from Kellogg Biological Station, Michigan, USA - LAR L8-3 metaG... | ecosystem: Host-associated > Plants > Roots >...
GATGCCGTTCACGCGGGCCGTGCTGGACGGCAACGAGATCTGGCAGGAGAAGGCCTACCTGCCCGGCATGGCGGCGATCGCCACCGGGGTGATCGGCGCGTTGCTGGCGGCGCGCTGGCCGGCGCCGTCTGCGGGGCGGGTCAGGGTCTTGTACGCTTTTGGCGTGATCGGCCTGCTGGCCTCGATGCTCGGTGGCCGCTGGCTGTGGCCGTTGCTGCACGACGGCGTGATGCTGCTGCTGACGGCGTCCGCGATGTCGTTGCTGATCGCCTGCCAGGCACGCCCGCCGCGCCCGCCGCGCGGCTTCGGTTGGCTGCGCGCATGGGGTCGCCTGAGCTACGAGATCTACCTCAGCCACATGTTCGTGGTGTTTTCCGTAGTCCGCTTGTACCGCGTGACCGACGGCGACCCGCGTTGGGGTTTCCTGTGGTACCTGCTGGCGCTGCCGCTGTGCTGGCTGCTTGGCATGGCAGTGGAGCGCTGGCTGTCGCTGCCATGCGAACGCTGGTTGCGTGCGAGGCTGTTGCGTGCGCCACAGGTCGCGGGAAATCCTTTGCCGGCGACGGTGGTGACGGATTGATGCCCATGCGCAGACGTCGGTTGCGCATGGGCGGTGCGGCTATTGCGGTCAGTGGCCTCGGGGCTGCGCGGCCTTCGATGCCGATTCGGTGTCGTCGAACTGCCAGGCGGGCTTGTTCGCCCCGTCCAGGCTCAGCTTCGCGCGGGCATGGCCGTCCTTGCCCTTGAGCTCGATGCTGGCGTGGTCGGTATCGGTGCCCAACTCGATCGCGGAGTCGCGCGCCTTGGGGTCGCCGTAATTGATGTACATCCCGGCGAAGTTCTCCGAATCGTCGATCATCAAGCCGATGGCTTCGTACGGTGGAGTGGCCCGGTCCAGCGCGAGCCCGACGCGACCGCCGCCCATGGAAGCCAGGCCGCCGCGTTCGCTGCCCTTGGTGTCGTAGAGCGTCATGCCGTAGTTGTCGTCGTCGCCGCGGCGCTTGTAGGTCTTGCCGTCAATGTGCAGCGTGGGCAGTTGGCCGACGGCGAGGCGATCCGCGCCGGTCTTGCCGAGGAAGATGATGCCGTCCGAGGCATCGTCCTTGCGCGTGCGGTCCTTGCTGGCCGGTACCGGTGCGCCGATCAGGATGCGGTCGTGCCCCTGCGCATCGGTGATCACCAGGCCCTGTGCCCGGAGAATCGTGTCTGGCTTGGTTGGCGTTTCCGGCTTGCGCAGCAACGACACGGCAGCCAATGCGATTACCGCCAACAGGGCGATGATCACCAGGATGCGCAAACGCGCTACTTCCCGCTGCAAGCGGTTCCAGTCTTCCACACGGACATCGGTCTGTTCGGACATGCGTTGTCTTCCTTTTCGGGTGGGGGAGTGCTGCGCCGAGCAATCGCGATCTGACATGCCGCGGACACGCAGCTCCCAAAGGTTACAACGGCCGTACAGGTGCCGAGACACGCGGAAACACCGCCTGAACTTGCGGTGGCGTAAGCTGCATGAGGGCGGATGTCTGCCCGGGAGAGGTTTGGTGAAGAAAGAAGATGAAACCCACATGCAGATCGTCTCTGCGGATATCAGCTCGGAATCGCTGACCGGCATGGTGATCTTCCGGCCGCATTGCGTGTCCCGTGCGGGGCGCAAGCTGGCCGAGGCCAGCAAGAGCGGCAACTGGTATGCCTTGCGCCCCGCCGAGGTACGCAGCTTTGCGCGGGCGCTGCTGGATGCGGCCGATACGCTGGATCTGAAGACGAAGACGCTGCAGGCGGCGAAGACGGCGACGGGCTGACCGCAGTGCCGGCGCGCGACCCCCTCAGCCGCGCCGGCAGCGATTGATGGTATCGCGCAATCCGCTGGCGGCGGCGCGGGCAGCCGCGGCGAAGTCCTCGCCGTGGCCGGCGTAGAGGATCGCGCGCGACGAGCTGATCAGCAGGCCCGTGCCGGCGGCCGTACGGCCGTGGCGCAGCACCGCTTCCACGTCACCGCCCTGGGCACCGATGCCGGGTACCAGCAGCGGCATGTCGCCGACCACCGCGCGCACCTTGCCCAGTTCCTCCGGCCAAGTGGCGCCGGTGACCAGGGCGCAGTTGCCATGGGCGTTCCAGTCGCGGGCGATGGTTTCAGCCACGCGCAGGTATAGCGGCTGGCCACTGCAATCGAGCGCCTGGAAATCCGCGCCGCCGGGATTGGACGTGCGGCAAAGCAGGATCACGCCCTTGTCGGCGCGATCGAGGAACGGCTGGATCGAATCGCGGCCGAGATACGGGTTCAGCGTCACCGCATCGGCCTGGTAGCGCTCGAACGCCTCGCTGGCGTAGTGCTGCGCCGTGCTGCCGATGTCGCCGCGCTTGGCGTCGAGGATCACCGGTACGCCGGGATGCTTCGCGTGGATGTGCGCGATCAGCCGTTCCAGCGTGTCTTCGGCACGCAGCGCGGCGAAGTGCGCGATCTGCGGCTTGAACGCGCAGACCAGGTCGGCGGTGGCGTCGACGATGGCACGGCAGAAATCGAACACTGCGTCGGGTGCGTCACGCAGGTGCGCGGGGAATTTCGCCGGTTCCGGATCGAGGCCGACGCAGACCAGCGAGTCGTTGCGGGTCCATGCCTGTTGCAGGGATTGCATGAAGTGCATCGGGGTCTCCATCGAGTCGATCGTTGCTGCTGTGCAGTGCTCCTCCCCCTGCACGCAGGGGGAGGTTGGGAGGGGGTAAAGCTTTTGACTTTGAGATCAAGAGCGACCCCTCACCTGAAGGACTCCCTTCGGTCGCCCAACCCTCCCCTGCTTGCAGGGGAGGGAGCAGGAAGCATTTACGCCAGCTTCTTGTACTTCACCCGGTGCGGCCGCGCGCCTTCCTCGCCGAGGCGACGCTTCTTGTCGGCCTCGTACTCGTTGTAGTTGCCGGGGAAGAACTCCACGTGCGAGTCGCCCTCGAACGCGATGATGTGGGTGGCGATGCGGTCGAGGAACCAGCGGTCATGCGAGATCACGATCGCCGAGCCGGGGAACTCCAGCAGGGCATCTTCCAGCGCGCGCAGGGTTTCCACGTCCAGGTCGTTGGACGGCTCGTCGAGCAGCAGCACGTTGCCGCCCTGCAGCAGGGTCTTGGCCATGTGCAGGCGGCCACGCTCGCCACCGGACAGGTTGCCGACGATCTTCTGCTGGTCGGTGCCCTTGAAGTTGAAGCGGCCGATGTAGGCGCGCGACTGGATCTCGAAGTTGCCGATGGTGATGATGTCCGAACCGCCGGACACTTCCTGCCACACGTTGTTCTTCGGATCGAGCGCGTCGCGCGACTGGTCGACATACGCCAGCTTGGTGGTGAGGCCGAGCTTCACCTCGCCCGAGTCCGGCGTTTCCTTGCCCATGATCATCTTCATCATGGTGGATTTGCCGGCGCCGTTCGGGCCGATCACGCCGATGATGGCGCCGGGCGGTACCTTGAATGACAGGTCCTCGATCAGCACGCGGTCGCCGAACGACTTGGTCACGTTCTTGAACTCGATCACTTCCTGGCCCAGGCGCTCGCCCGGCGGGATGAAGATCTCGTTGGTCTCGTTGCGGCGCTGGTAGTCGACCGAGTTCAGTTCCTCGAAGCGGGCCAGGCGGGCCTTGCCCTTGGACTGGCGGCCCTTGGCGGCCGAACGCACCCACTCCAGCTCCTTCGCGATCGCCTTCTGGCGCGACTTCTCCTGGTTCGCTTCCTGCTTCAGGCGGGCGTCCTTCTGCTCCAGCCATTCGGTGTAGTTGCCCTTCCACGGAATGCCGCGGCCGCGGTCGAGTTCGAGGATCCACTCGGCGGCGTTGTCGAGGAAGTAGCGGTCATGGGTGACCGCCACCACGGTGCCGGGATAGTCGTGCAGGAATTTTTCCAGCCAGTCGACCGATTCGGCGTCCAGATGGTTGGTCGGTTCGTCCAGCAGCAGCATGTCCGGTTTGGACAGCAGCAGGCGGCACAGCGCCACGCGGCGCTTCTCGCCGCCGGAAAGCGGCCCGATGACCGCGTCCCACGCCGGCAGGCGCAGCGCGTCGGCGGCCACTTCCAGCTGGCGCTCCAGCGCGTGCGCATCGTTGGCGGCCAGCAGGTTTTCCAGTTTCTCCTGCTCCTTGGCGAGCTTGTCGAAATCGGCGCCGTCCTCGGCGTAGGCGGTATAGACCTCTTCCAGCCGCTTCTGCGCATCGAGGATTTCCGCCACGCCTTCCTCGACCACTTCGCGTACGGTCTTGTCCGGGTTCAGGTCCGGCTCCTGCGCCAGGTAGCCGATCTTGGTGCCTGGCTGCGCGCGCGCCTCGCCCTGGAAGTCGGTATCCACGCCGGCCATGATCCTCAGCACGGTGGACTTGCCCGCGCCGTTGACGCCAAGCAGGCCGATCTTGGCGCCCGGGAAGAACGACAGCGAGATGTCCTTGATGATCTGGCGCTTCGGCGGGACGGTCTTGCTGACCCCGTTCATGGTGAAGATGTACTGCGAGCTCATGCAACCTCCGAAGGCGTGCGCCGCGCCACCTGCTGCTGGGTCGGCACGGAAAGGGAATTCGTCAAACCGCGCATTATAGCGGCTTGCGCCGGCATTCCGCGGGTCAGCCTGCCGATTTGCGGCGCCGGGGCGGCGCGGTTGCCGGCGCCAGGCCGGCCAGCAGCAGGTCGACCAGTTGCGCGAAGGCGGCATCCTCGCCCGGCGTGCCCCACAGGTGGGCCATGCCGGGGTAGTGGAAGCGCGAGGTGGCGTCGAAGATCGCCAGCGCGGTGGCCCTGGCGTCCACCTTGCGGAAGTCGCCGCTGGCCACACCCGCGGCGACGATCGAGGCGAGTTGTTCGCGCAGATGCTCGACGTGCTCGCCGATGACTTCGCGCGCGTCCGCGGCCAGGGCGCCGTAGGTGGCGAACAGTTCCGGTTCGCCCAGCGCCTTGTCGCGCTTGATCTCACGCAGCGTGGCCAGCCACAGGCGCAACCGCGCCGGCGGCGCGGCGCGGCTGGCGGCGATCGTGCGCAACGGCGCCATCATCCGCTCCAGCCAGCCCCGCAGCACCGCGTCGCGCAGTGCCGCCTTGCTGGCGAAATGGCGGTACACGCTGCCGTGACTGACCCCCAGCGCCTGCGCCACGTCGACCACAGTGGCCTTGCCGGGACCGTAGCGGCGCAGCACGTCCTCGGCGGCGGCGAGGATGCGTTCGGGGGTCAGTACGGAGTCGTTCATGCCGCCGATTCAACCACGCCAAGGCTGGCGCTGACGAGTTCGTCGGCCACGTAGCCCAGTGGAATGTGGCCGCGCACGTGCTCCGTGGTGCCGTTTTCGAAGCCGATCCAGCCGCTGTTGAAGCCGTCCAGCATGGCGATGCGCGGGCCGGTGCGGCCGGCCGGCATGCCTTCGTCGTCGAAGCGCGCCGCCCATTGTTCGCGCGGCACCGCGGTCGCCTCGACATCATGCTCGAGCACCGCGGCCAGTGCCTGCGCCATGTCGAGCGGGCTGTAGCGCCGCGGACCCTCCAGCTCGATCACGCGGCGACCGAACCAGGTTTCGATCAGCGTGCCGGCGATGGTGCGGCCGATGTCGTCGGTGGCGACCATCGGTATCGCGCGATCGAGCGGTTGCAGGTAGCTGACGAGGCGCCCTTCGAACTGCGCCAGCGCCACATCCCAACGCATGTTCTCCATGAACCACGCGGCGCGGACGTGAGCGCGCGGCATGGGCAGCGTGTCGAGTGCGCTTTCCAGCAGGTGCAATTGGGTGATCAGGCCCAGGTCGCGATCGTGCTGGGCGCCGATCGACGACAGTGCGACGACCTTCGGCGGCCGAGCCTGACGCAACGCAGCGGTCAGCGTCCGCACCAGGGCGCGCGGTTCGGCGAAATCGGGGCTGGGCGCGAAGTTGGCCGGCAACATGACGAACGCGCCGTCGACGTTGCTGAATGCGGCGGCCAGTGCATCGACGTCGGACCAGTCGGCGATGGCGATCTCGGCGCCGCGCGCGGCCCACACCGCGGCTTTTGCCTTGTCGCGCACGATCGCGCGGATGCGCTGGCCGTTGTCCAGCAGATGCCTGGCGGTGGCGCTGCCGACCTGGCCGGTGATTCCCATGATGGCGTACATGCGGTTTTCCTCTGGCGAAGCGGGAAGGGAGTGGCGGCGCGCTTCAGCGCGCGCCACGTTCGCTGTCGAGCATGGCCATCTGCGCGGCGGCGTAGCGATCGCCGGCCGCTGCATCGGGTGGCACGGCGCGCTCGATCGCGGCGAGGTCGTCGGCGGAGAGCGTTACCTGCAGCGCGCCCAGTGCTTCATGCAAGCGCTCGCGCGTGCGTGCGCCGACCAGCGGCACGATGTCGTCGCCGCACGACAGCACCCAGGCGATCGCCAGCTGCGCCACGCTGCAGCCGCGTGCGTCGGCGAGTTGGCGCAGCAGGTCGACCAGGGCCAGGTTGCGCTCGAGGTTGTCGCCCTGGAAGCGCGGGCTGTGCTGGCGGAAGTCGCGTGCGTCGGTGCCGCGGTCCTTCGACCAGTGGCCGCTGATCAGGCCGCGCGACAGCACGCCGTAGGCGGTGACGGCGATGCCCAGTTCGCGGCAGGCCGGCAGGATCGCCGCCTCGATGCCGCGCGAGATCAGCGAATACTCGATCTGCAGGTCGGCCACCGGCAACACGCTGTGCGCGCGGCGGATCGTCTCCACACCCACCTCGGACAGGCCGAGCCGCCGCACGTAGCCGGCCTGGACCAGCTCGGCGATCGCGCCGACGGTGTCCTCGATCGGCACGTTCGGGTCCAGTCGGGCCGGGCGGTAGACGTCGATGTAGTCGGTGCGCAGGCGCTTGAGCGAATACGCCAGGGCGGTCTTCGCCGCTGCGGGACGCGCGTCGTAACCCAGCCACGCGCCGTCCGGGCCGCGTTGCGCGCCGAATTTCACGCTTAGCTGGTAGCTGTCGCGCGGGCGGCCGGCCAGCGCCTCGCCCAGCAGCAGCTCGTTGTCGCCCATGCCGTAGAAGTCGCCGGTGTCGAGCAGGGTGATGCCGGCGTCCAGCGCGGCGTGCACGGTGGCGATGCCTTCGCCGCGATCGGCCTTGCCGTAGAGGTCGGACATGCCCATGCAGCCGAGGCCGAGGGCGGAAACCTGCAGGCCGTTACGGCCAAGGATTCGATGTTCCATCGTGGTGTCCTGTGCGTGGGGTTGAGTGCGCAGTATGCGATATTGAATGACAGATTTCAAATATTGTCATTTCGTGATCGAATGCGAGTTGACGAGTGCCCGTCTTTTGCCCTGCCGCTGCACGGCCCTTGCCATATGGGCGTTCGATCTTCGGCTGTCATCCGGCAAGGGGACAGGCACATGGAAACGGGTATGGCGACGATGCGCTGGCGGCGTTTGGCCATACTCGATCGCTGGCTGGCCAGGCGGCTGCGGCCACACGGCCGTTTCGCCGTGTTCGTTCATGAGTTCGTCTGCTTTGGACTGAAGCAGGCCTCGGCCTGCCTGTTCGGGGGACTGATGCTGGCGCTGATCCTGGCCACTTGGCGCTGGTATCCGGCCGATGCGGCCTGGGCGCGCTACGACTTCCTCACCGCGGCCGCGCTGGCGATCCAGTTGACGCTGCTCGGCACGCGGCTGGAAAGCCTGGAAGAGGCGAAGGTGATCGTGCTGTTCCATGTCGTCGGCACGCTGATGGAGCTGTTCAAGACGTCGGTCGGTTCATGGGTCTATCCCGAGGCGTCGCTGCTGCGCCTGGGCGGCGTGCCGCTGTTCAGCGGCTTCATGTACGCCTCGATCGGCAGCTATATCGCGCGGGCATGGCGGTTGTTCGACTTCCGTTTCACCCGCCACCCGCCATTCGCCGCCACGGTGGTGCTGGCGGTGGGTATCTACGCCAATTTCTTCGCGCACCACTACCTGCCGGACGTCCGCTGGCTGCTGTTCGTCGCGCTCGCGTGGCTGTTCGGGCCGTGCCAGGTGCATTACCGGATCCGCCGCGTGCATCGGCGCATGCCGCTGCTGCTGGGTTTCGTGCTGGTGGCGGCGTTCATCTGGCTGGCCGAGAACGCTGGCACGCTGGGGAGGGCCTGGCTGTATCCGGCCCAGCGCCATGGCTGGCAGATGGTGCCGCTGGGCAAGCTGGGGGCGTGGCTGCTGCTGATGGTGATCAGCTACGTGATGGTGTCGGCGTTGCACCGGCGGGCGGCGGTGGCCCGGGCGGGCGCTGACCGGTGGCCGCAAGCGCCCGGCAGCGCTACACTTTCCGGCTAATCCCGCCATCACCCGCCGAGGCCAGAATGTTCCCCAAGGATTGCACGATTGCCGGTTACGACGACGAACTGGCCCAGGCCATTGCCGATGAAGGCCAACGCCAGGAAGATCACGTCGAACTGATCGCCTCGGAGAACTACGCCAGCCCGCGGGTGATGGAAGCGCAGGGCTCCAAGCTCACCAACAAGTACGCCGAGGGTTATCCGGGCAAGCGCTACTACGGCGGTTGCGAGTACGTGGACGTCGCCGAGAAGCTGGCGATCGAGCGGCTCAAGCAGCTGTTCGACTGCGACTACGCCAACGTGCAGCCGCACTCCGGCTCGCAGGCGAACCAGGCGGTGTATTTCGCGCTGCTGCAGCCGGGCGACAAGATCCTCGGCATGAGCCTGGCCCACGGCGGCCATCTCACCCACGGCGCCAAGGTGAACCTCTCCGGCAAGATCCTCGACGCGGTGCAGTACGGCGTCGACGAGAACGGCCTGGTCGACTACGACGAAGTCGAGCGTCTCGCCGTCGAGCACCAGCCGAAGATGATCGTGGCCGGATTCTCCGCTTATTCGCAGGTGATGGACTGGGCGCGTTTCCGCGCCATCGCCGACAAGGTCGGCGCCTACCTGTTCGTCGACATGGCCCACGTCGCCGGCCTCGTCGCCGCCGGCGTGTACCCGAGCCCGCTGCCGCATGCGCACGTGGTCACCTCGACCACCCACAAGACTCTGCGCGGGCCGCGCGGCGGCATCATCGTGAGCAAGGGCGCGGGCGAGGAGATCGAGAAGAAGCTGCAATCGATCGTGTTCCCCGGCATCCAGGGCGGCCCGCTGATGCACGTGATCGCGGCCAAGGCGGTGGCGTTCAAGGAAGCGCTGGAACCTGGGTTCAAGGCCTACCAGGCCCAGGTGGTGAAGAACGCCAAGGCGATGGCGAAGACCTTCATCGCGCGCGGCTACAAGATCGTCTCCGGCGGCACCGAGAACCACCTGATGCTGGTCGACCTGATCGGCCGCGACGTCACCGGCAAGGCCGCCGAGGAAGCGCTGGGCAAGGCGCACATCACGGTCAACAAGAACGCCGTGCCGAACGATCCGCGCAAGCCCTTCGTCACCTCCGGCCTGCGCGTCGGCACCCCGGCCGTCACCACTCGCGGCTACATGGAAGCGGACGTGACCGAACTGGCGAACTGGATCTGCGACGTGCTGGACGCGCCGGCCGACGAGGCGGTGATCGCCCGCGTGCGCGGCAACGTCACGGCGCAGTGCAAGAAGTTCCCGGTTTACGGCTGAGCCACCGGCATGCACGCCCTGCAGGTCGGGTTGATCGGCGACCACAACGATGAAGTGGTCGCCCACCGCGCCATTCCGTTGGCGCTGGAGATGGCGGCCGATGCCTGCGGCGTGACGATCGAGCCGATCTGGATACCCACCGACCAGGTCGGTGACGGCGCCGCGCTGGCGGAGTTCGACGGACTCTGGTGCGTCCCGGCCAGTCCGTATCGCAGCATGGAAGGCGCACTCACGGCGATCCGTGTGGCGCGCGAGCGGCACGTCCCGTTCCTGGGCACTTGCGGCGGTTTCCAGCATGCGGTGATCGAATATGCGCGCAACGTACTCGGCTGGGCGGACGCCGAGCATGCCGAAACGGCACCACACGCCCGGCGCCAGGTGATCGTGCCGCTGCTATGCACGCTGGTCGAGGTGACCGATGCCGTGCATCTGACCGAGGGCTCGCGGCTGGCGCGGGCCTATGGTGTCAATGCGATCGCTGAGGGTTATCACTGCAGCTACGGCTTGAGCCCCGATTTCCGTGAGGCGCTTGCGGATGGCCCGCTGCGGATCTGTGCGGTGGACGCCGCCGGCGACGTTCGCGGCATCGAACTGGAGGGCCACCCGTTCTTTGTCGCCACCCTGTTCCAGCATGAGCGAGGCGCCTTGCAGGGACGGGTGCCGCCCGCCGTGCGTGCTTTCGTGCAGGCAATGGTCGACACTTACTGAGCATGCATTGCCCCTTCTGCCAGCACGAAGACACCCGCGTGATCGATTCACGGCTCACCGAGGACGGCGCCAGCGTGCGTCGCCGGCGCGAGTGCGAGCAGTGCGGCGAGCGTTTCAACACCTACGAAACGGCCGAGCTGAAGCTGCCGACGATCGTGAAGAGCGGCGAGCGGCGCGAGGTGTTCGACGAGCGCAAGCTGCGGGTGAGTTTCGAGCGTGCGCTGCAGAAGCGGCCGGTGTCCAGCAACGACGTGGACAGCGCCGTGCGCTCCATCATCAACGACCTGCGCCGCAGCGGCGAACGCGAGGTGCCGTCGCGCCAGCTCGGCGAACTGGTGATGCGCGAGCTGAAGAACCTCGATCAGGTTGCCTACGTGCGTTTCGCCTCGGTCTACCGCAAGTTCGAGGACGTGCACGCGTTCCGCGAGGAGATCGAGAAGCTGGAGCGCGACCTGCCCGGACTGGCCGATTTGCAGTTGCCCTTGCTCGGCGGCGGCAAGCGCGAAGGCAAATGACGCGGTGCCTGTAAGAACGCACCCCGTGCGCGAATGATGTCGCCGCAATGCAAGTTTTTAGCGCACAGGGTGCGCTCCCACAAAGGCGCGGCGTCGTGACCGACTCTTTTTCGGCTGTTGATCACACTCACATGGCGCACGCCCTGCGCCTGGCCGAACGCGGCCTGTGCACCACCCAGCCGAACCCGCGCGTGGGTTGCGTGATCGCGCATGGCGACGACGTGGTCGGCGCGGGTTTCCACCAGCGCGCCGGCGAACCGCATGCCGAGGTATATGCGCTGCGCGAAGCCGGCGAGCGGGCGCGTGGCGCCACCGCCTACGTGACGCTGGAGCCCTGTGCGCACCACGGCCGCACGCCGCCTTGCGCCGATGCGCTGGTTGCCGCCGGCGTCAGGCGCGTGGTGATCGCCGCCGAGGATCCGTTCCCGCAGGTTGCCGGTCGCGGCATCGGCAAGTTGCGCGACGCCGGGGTCATGGTCGATGTCGGCCTGATGCGCGAGGCTGCGCGCGAACTCAACGTCGGCTTCTTCAGCCGGATCGAGCGCGGCCGTCCCTGGGTGCGGGTGAAGCTGGCGATGAGCCTGGACGGCCGCACCGCGCTGGCCAACGGCGAGTCGAAGTGGATCACCGGCGAGGCCGCGCGTGCCGACGTGCAGCGCTGGCGCGCACGCAGTTCGGCGATCCTCAGCGGCAGCGGCACGGTGCTGGCCGACGACCCGCGGCTCACCGTGCGCTTGCCCGAAGGCGAGGCATTCGCGCCACCGTTGCGCGTGATCCTCGACCGCCAGCTGCGCACGCCGGCCGGCAGCCACGTGCTGGACGGCTCGGTGCCGACCCTGCTGCTGCATGGCGCAGCGGCGTCCGGCGCGGACGAACGCTTCGCGCGGGTCGAGCGGGTCGCGCTGGCCATGCAAGGCGATGTCCTGGACTTGCGCGCCGCGCTTGCCCTGCTGGCCGGCCGCGGCTGCAACGAAGTCCATGTCGAAGCCGGCCCGACCCTGTGCGGCGCGCTGTTCGCCGCCGGCCTGGTCGACGAATTGCTGCTCTACGTCGCACCGTTGTTGCTGGGCGACGGCGCGCGCCCGCTGCTGCACCTGCCCACGCTCGACGACATGGCCCGGCGCTGGCAGCTGCAGGTAGTCGATCAGCGCATGCTGGGCCAGGACATCCGTCTGCGATTGCGGCCGAACTGATTTTCAATGCAGGTAGGCGGGAAAGTGCGGCAGCAGGGCGACGTCGCGCGGATCGTGCTGGATCACCACCCGCGCATGCATCCGCGCAGCGATCGCTTCGAACCGATCCATCGACGCCAGCGTGGCGGCACGGTCGACGTTGATCCGGGGCACGCGCCGTAGTTGGCGGGCTTCACGGCTGTGGTAGAGATCGCCACTGAGCAGCACCACGCCGGCGTGCGGCAGGCGCAGCCGCAGCGCCTGATGGCCGGGCGTGTGGCCAGGCAGCAACAGCAATTCCACGCTGCCATCGCCGAAGACGTCCGTATCGCCATCGACAAGGCGGATCGTTGCATTCCGGTAGGCGCTGACCGGCGCCAGTGATTCGAACGGCGGTGGCGTGGGGCCGGTCGCGGCGGCCAGTTCCCGGCGTTGCAATATCCAGGTGGTGTCGCCGAACAGGTTGGCGTTGCCGGTGTGGTCGATGTGCCAGTGCGAGAACGCCAGGTAATCGATGTCGGACGGTCTCAGGCCGATCGCCTTGAGCTGGTCGACTAGCGTGATCCGCACGCTGCCATGGACGCCGGGGGCAAAGTCGATGCCGCCCGGGCGGTCGGCGATGGCGTCGCCCAGGCCGGTTTCCCATAGCAGGATGCCTTTCGGGTGGCGGATCAGGAAGCACGGCACCGACATCGTGCCCGGCTTGCCGTCCAGCGCGCCGCTGGCGTCGAACATGCCCATGTCGCGCACGTCGATCCGGCCGCAGTCGAGCACGTACAGGCGGACATCGGCCGGTGCGCCGGTGGCGTGGGCGAACGTGGCGAATGCCACCAGCAGCATGGACAGCAGGCCGCGCGTGACGCGGGGCAGGGAAGAGAAGACACGCATGGATAGCCCTCAGCGGTCGAAGTCGATGGCGAGCTTGCCGAAGTGGCGGCCGGCGACGAGTTGCTCGAACGCTTCGCGCAGCTGGGCGAAGCCGTAGACATGGTCGATCACCGGCTGCAGGCTGATGGCTTCGATGGCGACTACCATCTGCTCGTGCGTTTCCAGCGATGCCACCGAAATACCTTGCAGGCGCACGCGCTTTAGCACCATCGGCGTGAGCGGCAATGTCGCTTCGCTGCCGCCGATCCAGCCGAGCACGGCGATGAAGCCGTGCATGCGCACGGCCTCCAGCGATCGCGCCAGGGTGGCCGCGCCGATCGTTTCCACGACCACATCCACGCCCGTGCCCCCACTGGCCTCGCGCACCAGCGAACCCCACTGCGGGTGCGTCTTGTAATTGATGCCGACGTCGGCACCCAGCGCCTTGGCCCGTTCCAGCTTCTCGTCGCTGGAGGACAGCACGATCGCCCGCGCGCCACGCGCCTTGGCGAACTGCAGCGCGAACAGCGCCACCCCGCCGGTGCCCAACAGCAGCACGCTTTGCCCGGCGGTGACGTGCGCTGTTTCCAGGATCTGCCACGCAGTGAGGGCGGCAATCGGGAGCGTGGCGGCTTGCACGCTGGACAGGTGCGCGGGTGCGCGTGCCAGCGAGTACTGGTCGAAGCAGGCCAGCTCGCGCATCACGCCCGGCTCGGGCCCGCCGATCTCGGTGCCTTCCCATTCCGGTCGCATGGCACCGGCGATCCAGCGCGACTTGCAGAACGTGGTGACGTGATCGCCGGGTTTGAAGCGGGTGACCTCTTCGCCGACCTCCAGCACCGTGCCCGCACCGTCGGACACCGGTGCGATCGGCAACGGCACGCCGCGATAGAGGTCGCCATTGACCACCATGTGATCGCGGAAGTTGAGCGAGGCCGCCTCCATCCGCACCAGCACTTCGCGGGGACCGGGGCGTGGCGCAGGCAGGTCGACCAGATCGAGATGATCCAGGCCGAACGCGGAAAGCTGGATGGCACGCATGGCACGACTCCTTGAGGTTTGGCATGCGGGCATGGTCGCGCCGCGGCGACTCGGTGATAATCCACACGAATGGACAATCTTTTGTTCCCTCAATGAATCAATCTTTCGACCTAACGCCGACCCGCCTGCGCGAACTGCGCGCCTTCGCCGCCGCCGCGCGGCGGCTCAACTTCTCGCGGGCGGCGCTGGAGGTCGGCTGCACACCCTCGGTACTGAGCCGACGCATCGCGATGCTGGAGGAGGCCGTGGGCGCGCGGCTGTTCCTGCGCACCACGCGGCGCATGGCGCTGACCGCGCGCGGCGAGCAGTTGCTGGCGCAGTGGCAGCGCATGGAAACGGTGATGACCGAACTGGCGGCCGACCTGCGACCGGCGGATGGCGGACTATCCGGCCGCCTGTGCGTGCACCTGCCGGGTAGCTTCGGCCGTCATCGCGTGGCGCCGCTGCTGGCCGACTTCATGCGCGAACACCCCGGGATACGCGTCGAGGCGACATACGAAGACACCTATGTCGACATGGTGACCGGCAGGGTCGACCTGGCCCTGCGACTGGGGCGGCTGGCCGATGTGCAACTGGTGGCGCGCAGGGTGGGCACGATGCGCGTGTTTCCCTGCGCCTCGCCCGATTACCTGGCCTCGGCGCCACCGCTGCGCGACCCGGCCGAACTGAAGGCGCACCGCTGCATCACCTTCAGCGGCTATCGCCGCGGCACGCTGTGGTCGTTCAGCCGACAGCGACAGCGGCGCGCGGTGCGCATCGAGCCGGTGCTCACCTGCAACGACGCGCAGGCCATTCGCGACGCATTACTGGCGGGGGTGGGGGTTGGCTTGCAGGGCGACTACATGGCCGACACGCTGATCGCGGAGGGGCGGCTGGTCGACCTGTTCCCGGACTGGAACCTGCCGTCCTTCCCGATCCACCTGCTGTGGCTGCCCGGTGCAGAGCGCACGCCGGCACTGCGTGCGCTGATCGACCATCTGGCCCAGGGACTGGCGGCGTGACCGTTCGGCCGTGATCGTGCGCATGGGGAAACGCTGCTTCCCAACGCTGCTTCTCCGTGGCGCCGGCGGCTTCGCATCTCGATGGTGCTAGACTTCCGCCGCCGGTGATCCGGCATTGCACGACGTCTTCAGGGCGGGGCGAAATTCCCCACCGGCGGTAGGCCTTTCGAGGCGAGCCCGCGAGCGCTTCCGGCCATGCCGGAGGGTCAGCAGATCCGGTCCGATGCCGGAGCCGACGGTTGGAAGCGGGCGACCGCTTCCTCACAGTCCGGATAAAGAGAAGACGGCACGGCGGGTGCTTCACGCGCGCGCCTGGCCTCATGCCTTGAGGCGTACTCGCTCACACCATGCGGAGTACGTTTCATGAAAGCCATTCATTCGCCAAGCCGCGTCGCCCTCCGTCCGGAGGTGCATTGATGTTCACCGGCATCATCCAGACCGTGGGGCGCATCGCGCGGCTCGAACCGCGCGGCGGCGACGTGCGCCTGCACGTCGACACCGCCGACCTCGACCTTGCCGACGTGCAGCTGGGCGATTCGATCTCCGTCTCCGGCGCGTGCCTCACCGCGATCACGCTGGAGCCGCACGGCTTCAGTGCCGACGTCTCCAACGAGACGCTGTCGCTGACCTCGCTGGGCCAGCTCAAGCCGGGCGATCCGGTGAACCTGGAGAAGGCGCTGCGCCTGGCCGACCGGCTCGGTGGGCACCTGGTTTCCGGTCACGTCGACGGTCTCGGCAAGGTCGTGTCGATCACCCCGGACGGCCGCTCGCAGCGCTGGACGTTCGAGGTATCGGCGGCGATCTCGCGCTACATCGCGGCGAAAGGTTCGGTGTGCATCGACGGCACCAGCCTCACCGTCAACGAAGTCGCGGGGCATCGCTTCGGCGTCAACCTGATCCCGCACACGGTCGAGCACACCGCGTTCCACGCGCGCCGCGTGGGCGACGCGGTGAACATCGAGGTGGACGTGGTGGCGCGTTACATCGAGCGGCTGTTGTCCAGCGGCGAGACGCCGCGGCTGGACGAAGCGTTCCTGAAACAGCACGGCTTTGCCTGAATTATCAACTCCTCCCCCTGCTGGCAGGGGGAGGTCGGGAGGGGGTGAGGCTTTTGATTTGAGAGCTCGGATCAAGGGCGAACCCCTCCCCAGCCCTCCCCTGCAAGCAGGGGAGGGAGCACACCATCCTCAAGGAACACCCATGGCTTTCAACACCATTCCCGAAATCCTCGAAGACATCCGCGCCGGCCGCATGGTCGTCATCCTCGACGACGAGGACCGCGAGAACGAGGGCGACCTGATCATGGCGGCGCAGATGGTGCGGCCGGAGGACGTCAACTTCATGGTGCGCGAGGCGCGCGGCCTGCTGTGCCTCACGCTTACCGAGCAGCGCACGCGCCAGCTCGGCCTGCGCCCGATGGTCAGCGACAACACCTCGGCTTACCACACCAACTTCACCGTCTCGATCGAGGCGGCCGAAGGCGTCACCACCGGCATCTCGGCGCACGACCGCGCGCGCACGATCCAGGTGGCGGTGAAGTCCGATGCGAAGCCGCAGGACCTGTCGCAGCCGGGCCACATCTTCCCGCTCACGGCGCAACCCGGCGGCGTGCTGACCCGCGCCGGTCACACCGAGGCCGGCTGCGACCTGGCCGCGTTGGCCGGGCTGGAGCCCTCGGCGGTGCTGATCGAGATCCTGCACGAGGACGGCTCGATGGCGCGGCGGCCGGAGCTGGAGATCTTCGCGCAGAAGCACGGCCTGAAGATCGGCACCATCGCCGATTTGATCCGCTACCGCCTCGAGACCGAGAAGACCGTGCAGCGCGTGCACGAGGAGGACGTGGACACCGAGTTTGGCCCGTTCCGCCTGGTGGCCTACCGCGACGCGATCCGCCGTGGCCTGCACTACGCGCTGGTGCGCGGCAAGGTCGGCGACGGCGCGCCGGTGCTGACCCGCGTGCACGTGCGCAACACGCTGTCCGACGTGCTGCATCTGAAGCGCGACGACCTCGGCCTCACCGTGACCTCGGCGCTGCGCCGCATCGCCGACGAGGATCGCGGCGTGCTGCTGGTGCTGTCCGGCGAGGATACCCCGGAGGCGCTGCTGGCCCGGCTCAACCGCCAGCCCAGCAAGCAGGCGCCGGAAGAGGCGCAGCAGCAGGAGTGGCGCCAACTCGGTCTCGGCGCGCAGATCCTGGTCGACCTCGGCGTGCACCATCTGCGCGTGCTGGGTACGCCGCGCAAGATGGTGGGGCTGGGCGGGTTCGGGCTGGAAGTGGTGGAGTACGTGTAATCTCGCGCAGGGCATGAACGCGCCATGCCGCGGCCATGTCCTGCAAACCATACTTGAGCTTTCCCGATCACGACGAGCATGTCCGAGACCGCCATCCGCCTGATTGCCCCTTCGGGTTACCCGCACGATCGCGCCGCGATGGCGCGCGGCGTGGCGCGGCTGCGCGAGGCCGGTTGCGAACTGGACGGGCTGGAGGTGCTCGATCGCAGCGAGCAGCGTTATGCCGGCAGCGATGCGGAGCGGGCCGCCGACCTCAATGCGCTGGCCACGCGGGACGCGTTGCCGGACATCGCGCTGGCGATCCGCGGCGGCTACGGCGCCACGCGCCTGCTGACGCAACTGCATTACGACGCCTTGCGCGAGCGCCTGGGTAGCAGCAGCACCGTGCTGGTCGGCCACAGCGATTTCACCGCGCTGCAGCTGGCGCTGCATGCGAAGAGCGGCCTGTGCACGTTCAGCGGCCCGATGCTGGGCGCCGATTTCGGCGCCGAGACGCTCAGCGAATTCACCTGGCGGCATTTCTGGGACACCGTGCGTGCGCCTGCAGCGCAGGTCGAGTGGGCAACCACCTCCGACGCCGATCATCTCGACGTGGAAGGACCGCTGTGGGGCGGCAACCTGGCCGTGCTGTGCAGCTTGCTCGGTACGCCGTATTTCCCGGCGATCGAGGGCGGCATCCTGTTCGTCGAGGACGTCGGCGAGCCGCCGTTCCGGATCGAGCGGATGCTGTACCAATTGCACCTGTCCGGCGTGCTGGGGCGCCAGCGTGCGCTGCTGTTGGGCGATTTCAGCCAGTGCCGGCCCAGCAGCTACGACAACGGCTACGGCCTGGTCGACAGCTTCGCGCAGATCCGCCGCGCCAGCGCGATGCCGGTGATCGACGGCCTGCCGATCGGCCACGAGCCGGACAAGTTCACCCTGCCATTCGGCGCGCCGGCACGGCTGCAGGTCGCGGGCGGCAGGGCGCAGCTGTCTTTCAGCGGCTACCCGCATTTGCCGCCCGGCGTCTGAGTGCTGCTCCTCCCCCTGCTTGCAGGGGAGGAGCTCAAGCGAGCAGGCGGGCCGGCAAACCCGTAAAATGGCCGATCTGCATGGGCCGCGCGTCCAACCAAGGAAATCCGCAATGAAGATCATCGAAGGCGATCTCGCCACGCCGAAAGGCCGCTTTGCCATCGTCGCCGGCCGTTTCAACGGTTTCGTCGTGGAGCCGCTGGTGGCGGGGGCGCGTGACGCGCTGGTGCGTCATGGCGTGAAGGACGACGCGATCGAGCTGGTCCGCGTGCCGGGCGCGTGGGAGATCGCGCTGGCCGCGCACAAGCTGGCCAACTCCGGCAAGTACGCCGCGGTGATCGCGCTGGGTGCGGTGATCCGCGGCGCCACCCCGCATTTCGACTACGTCGCCGGCGAGTGCGCCAAGGGTCTGGCCCAGGCCGCCTACAGCTCCGGCGTGCCGGTGGCGTTCGGGGTGTTGACCACCGACAGCATCGAGCAGGCGATCGAGCGCGCGGGCACCAAGGCCGGCAACAAGGGCGCCGACGCCGCGATCGCCGCGCTGGAAATGGTCAACCTGTACGGCAAACTGGCATGACCCAGCATCCGCAGGGCCTCGACATGCAGGCGCGCTCGCGCGCCCGCCGCCGCGCGCTGCAGGCGCTGTACGCGTGGCAGTTGAGCGGCAGCCACATGAATGCGGTGATCGAGCAGTTCCGCCACGAGCAGGACATGGAAGTGGCCGACCTCGAATACTTCGAGGACCTGCTGCACGGCGTGGAGAAGAACGTCGACGCGCTCGACGAGGCCCTGCGTCCGCACATCGACCGCGAGGTGGCGCAGATCGATCCGATCGAGCGCGCCGCGCTGCGCCTGGCCGCGTACGAGCTGAAATTCCGTCCGGACGTGCCGTACCGGGTGGTCATCAACGAGGCGATCGAGGTCACCAAGCGCTTCGGCGCCGACCACGGCCACAGCTACGTCAACGGCGTGCTGGACAAGCTGGCCGGCGAACTGCGCGCGGTCGAGAAGCGCGGCTGATGCCGGGCACCGCGGGGTCGCCGGGCGGGCAGGTGCCGGAGATCGAGACCGTGCGGCTGCGCCTGCGCGCACACCAGACCGGCGATCACGCCGCCTGCACCGCGATCTGGTCGGACTCCGAGGTCACCCGCCACATCGGCGGTCGCCCGTTCACCGCCGAGGAAGTGTGGAAGCGCCTGCTGCAGTACCGCGGTCTGTGGAGCCTGCTTGGCTACGGCTACTGGGCCATCGAGGAGAAGGCCAGCGGCCGCTACGTCGGCGACGTCGGTTTCGCCGACTTCGCGCGCGAACTGCAGCCCTCGCTGCGCGGCATGCTGGAGTGCGGCTGGGTGCTGGCGCCGCAGGCGCACGGCCAGGGCTATGCCAGCGAGGCGGTGGCGGCGATCGCGGCCTGGGCCGACGCACAGTTCCCCGGACGGCGCGTGGTGTGCATCATCGCGCCGGAAAACCAGGCGTCGATCCGGGTCGCGGAAAAAGCCGGCTTCCGCCTGTGGCAGCCGTCGACCTATCACGACAGTCCCACCCTCGTGTTCAGTCGCTGACCTCGCATGGGGGTTTCCCGATGGAATTCGACCTGATCGAACTGATCCGCCGGCACACCGGGCAAGCGCGCGACGACGTGCGCGTCGGCATCGGCGACGACGCTGCGGTGCTGGCGCCGCCGCCGGGGAAAGACCTCGTGATGGCTATCGACACCCTGGTCGAAGGCGTGCATTTCCCGCGAGGCACCGCGCCGGCCGACATCGGCTGGAAGGCGCTGGCAGTGAATCTTTCCGACCTTGCCGCGATGGGTGCAAGCCCGGCGTGGGCGCTGCTGGCACTGACCTTGCCCAGCGCGGACGCGGCCTTCGTCGAGGGTTTTGCCGAAGGCTTCGCGAAGCTGGCGCAGCCGCACCGGCTGGCCCTGGTCGGTGGCGATACCACCCGCGGGCCGCTGACGATCAGTGTGGCCGTGCACGGCTTCGTGCCGCCGGGGCAGGCGCTTACCCGCGCCGGCGCGCGGGTTGGCGATGCGGTGCTGGTGACCGGCACGCTGGGCGACGCGGCTGCCGGCCTGCATGCCTTGCAGCATCCGCTGCGCGAAGACGACGGCCGCGCCGTGCTGCGCGGCTTCCTGGTCGAGCGGTTGAGCCGGCCGACGCCGCGACTGGCGGTCGGTACGGCATTGCGCGGGCAGGCTACGGCCTGCGTCGACGTCTCCGACGGTCTGCTCGCCGACCTGGGCCATATCTGCGCCGCCAGCGGCGTCGCGGCGGAGATCGAGACCGCCTTGCTGCCGCGCTCGTCGGCGCTGCTGGAGCTGTACGACGACACCACGGCGCTGCACTTCGCGCTGAGCGGCGGCGACGACTACGAATTGTGTTTCACCGTGCCGGCCGCTCGCCTCGCCGAAGTGCAGGCCGGCCTGGCCCGGCTCGGCTGTGGCGCCACGAAGATCGGCCGCATCGTGGAAGGCGAAGGCGTGCGCGTGCGTGCTGTCGATGGCTCGTCGCTGGCGACGGATCGACCGGGCTGGGAGCACTTCGCGTGAATGCCAGGAAGAGCCTCAGCGCCGTGCAACGCCGCGCCCTGCTGGCTACGCCGGCTGGCTGGCTGGCCTGCGGTTTCGGTTCGGGCCTGGCGCCGGTGGCACAGGGCACGTCCGGTTCGTTGGCCGCGCTGCTGCCCTGGCTGCTGCTGCGCGAACTGCCGTTGCCGATCTATCTGGCGGTGTTGCTGATCGGTTTTGGCGCGGGCGTGTGGGCGTGCAACGTGGCCAGCCGCGCGCTGGGCGTGGCCGACCACCGCAGCCTGGTGTGGGACGAATTCATCGGCCAGTGGATCGCCCTGCTGCCGCTGCTGGTACTGCCCGCGCCGTGGTGGGCAATCGCGTTCGGCTTCGTATTGTTCCGCCTGTTCGACGTGTGGAAGCCGTGGCCGATCAGCTGGCTGGACCGCCGCGTCAAGGGCGGCATGGGCGTGATGATCGACGACGTGGTGGCCGGCGTTTTCGCAGCAGCCGTGCTGGCGCTGGGGCTGTACCTGCTCCGGTAATCGCCTCAGCCGCCGGCCTGCAGCACGATGCGGTAGCGCGCCTTGCCGTCGGCAAGATGCTGCAGCGCCTCGTTGACGTTCGCCATCGGAAACATCTCCACCTGTGGGCGGATGTCGTGGCGGGCGGCGAAGTCCAGCATGCGTGCGATGTCGACCGGCGAGCCGGTGGGCGAGCCGGAGACTTCGCGTTGGCCCATGATCAGCGCGAATGCGGGCACCGGGATCGGCTCCAGCACCGCGCCGACCACGTGCATGCGGCCCTTCGGCGCGAGGGTATTGAGCAACGCGTTCCAGTCCATCGGCACGTTGACGGTGACCAGCAGCAGGTCGAGCGAGCCGGCGATCGCCTCGATCGCGGCGCTGTCGCGGCTGGCGACCACGTGGTGCGCGCCGAAGCCGCGCGCCTCGTCGGCCTTGGCCATGGTGGAAGTGAATGCGGTGACCTCGCAGCCCCACGCGGCGGCGAACTTCACCGCCATGTGGCCGAGCCCGCCGATGCCGACCACGCCGACCCGCGCGGTCGGCTTGATGTCGTAGGCGAGGAAGGGCTTCAGCACGGTGATGCCGCCGCATAGCAGGGGGCCGGCGCTGGCCAGGTCGATGCCCTCGGGTAATGGAATCGTCCACGCCCAGTGTGCGCGCAGCTTGTCGGCGAAGCCGCCGTGGTGGCCGCCGATGGTCGCCACCGACTGTGCGCACAGGTTCTGGTCGCCGGACAGGCACGGGCGGCAGTGCATGCAGCTCTCCGCGGTCCAGCCGATGCCCACGCGCTGACCCACGCTGAGCCCCTTGGCCTGCGCGCCCAGCGCGACGACCCGGCCGACCACTTCGTGCCCGGGGATGAACGGGTAGCGCGCATTGCCCCATTCGTTGTTGATCATCGACAGGTCGGAGTGACAGATGCCGCAGTAGTCGACGGCCACCTCGACTTCCTCGGCGCCCAGTGCGCCCACGTCGAACGTGGCCAGTTTCAGCGGTTGGCCGGCCGCGCCGGCGGCCCAGCCCGTGATCGAGGACATGGCGAACTCCTGTGGTGGGAAAGACACAAGATTACGCCGTTGTGTCGCGCGCGCGGATTGGACATGCTGGCGGTCTTTCCCGCCACAGGAGCGTCCCCATGCTTTACCGTCGCCTCGGCACCTCCGGCCTGCAACTTTCCGCGCTGTCGTTCGGCGCCTGGGTCACCTTCGGCAAGCAGGTGGGGCGCGCGCAGGCGCGCGAACTGCTGGCGCTGGCGCACGATCGCGGGGTGAACTTCTTCGACAACGCCGAGACCTACAACAACGGCGTGGCCGAGCAGGTGATGGGCGACGTGCTGGCCGACCTGCGTTTCCCGCGAGACAGCTATTGCGTCTCCAGCAAGGTGTTCTTCGGTGCCGTCGACAAGCCGCTGCCGACCCAGCGCGGGCTGTCGCGCAAGCACGTGACGGAAGCCTGCCACCAGGCGCTGCAGCGCCTGCGCGTCGACTACCTGGACCTGTACTTCTGCCATCGGCCCGATCCGGATACGCCGATCGCCGAAACCGTGGCGGCGATGGATACGCTGATCCGCCAGGGCAAGGTGCTGTACTGGGGCACCAGCGAATGGCCGGCCGAGGCGATCCACGAGGCGCACAGGATCGCCCGCGAGAATCATCTGTATGCGCCGGTGATGGAGCAGCCGCAGTACAACCTGCTGCACCGCGAGCGGGTGGAGCTGGAGTACGCGCCGCTGTACGAGGCCTACGGCATGGGCACCACGATCTGGTCGCCGCTGGCGTCCGGCCTGCTCAGCGGCAAGTACAACGACGGCGTGCCGGCCGACTCGCGGCTGGCCCAGCCCGGCTACGAGTGGCTGCGCGAGAGCGTGCTGGGTCACGGCGACGAGCGCCTGGGCAAGGTGCGCGCATTGCAGCCGATCGCCGCCGAGCTGGGCACCAACCTGGCGCAGCTGGCGATCGCCTGGTGCCTGCTCAATCCCCACGTTTCCACGGTGATGCTCGGCGCCAGCAAGCGCGAGCAGCTGGCGCAGAACCTGGATGCACTTGAACTGCTGCCGCGGCTGGATGCGGCGGTGGCGCAGCGGATCCGGCAGGCGGTCGAGGCGGATTGAGCGGGGCCGGGGCGAAATGGTTGACAGTCAAATGAGAATCATTATCATCAAAGGCGTCACCGCTGCCTCCGGATATTCCGATGCCTGTCCTGTCCCTGCGCCAACCGTTGCCGTTACGCTCGATCCCGCGGCCGGCTTTGCCGTCGCCGACTCCGGCAACGGCCAGACGTGTCTCCAGCCACGCGCTGCTGGAAGGTGAGCGCGAGCTGGTCATCCAGCACCAGGGCAGCGAGTACCACCTGCGCCTGACCCGCAACGACAAGCTGATCCTGACCAAGTAGCCACGACGGTCGGTTTCCCTGGCGCAGCGGGCGACAACAGCCCGCGCGTTTCCCCCCGAGCCTGGGCGGTCTTTGCCGGCTCGTGTCGCTGGAGGCAGGCGATGTTCATTCCATGGTGGCGACAGCGGCAGGCGTGGTGCGCGCAAGCCGCCGGCACGGGCATGTGCAGGCGCTGGCTGAGGATCGCGCCGGCGCCACTGGTCGCGGCACTGCCGGCGCTCGACAGCGTGCTGTACATGCCGCTGGCGGCGTGCGGGCCGGAGTTGTCGGCGCTGCCGCGCGGCCTGCTGGTGGAAACGCCGCAGCTGGCCCTGCTGCTGCGGGTGCGCTGGTTGATGGCGGTCAGCGTGATCGCGGTGGACGGGCCGCGCGAATGGGTCGACGGCCTGGATCGAACCGGCCGTCCCTGCGTGCGCCTACACCTGCTGCCGGACACCGATTATCTGGGCTGGGATCGTCTGCTGGCCGGCGGCGAGCCCGCGGCCGCCATGCCGGATACGCCGCATCTGCCGGCGGTCGACGCGTACGCGCTGCGTTTCCATCGACGCCGGTTGGCTGGCCTCGACGTGCTCCGCGGCGAAGCGGCCTGCGGGCTGTCGCCGCTGGGGCGGCAACTGGCCGGGCGGATCGTCCCTGCGCATACCGGGCAGCGCGATCGGCAGTTCCGCTAGTCGCGTCCGCCGACGGTCGTACCGGTTCTCAGGAAGGTTCCCGCGCCTGCGGTTCGCGCCGCAGGTCGTCGGCGTGCGCGGTATGGAAGTGCCGCTTGAACGCGACCTCGCCGGAGGCCGGCTCCTCCAGTTCGCGGGCGTAGCGATGGCCGGCGTAGACCGCGTGCGCGATCAGTCCGGGTGCCTCGGCGTCGCCGATGCAGCGCACCGACCGTAGGCCGGCGGCGGACCATTCCGCTTCGCGCCGCAGCAGCTCCTGGTGCAGCGCATCGTCGGGCACGCGGGCGGTCACCGTGACCACCGCGTCGCAAGCAAGCTCCCGGCGCTGGTGGGTCCAGACGTCCTCGACGCTCAGCGTGGTGCCGTCGAAGCCGACGATGTCCTGCGACACCATCGCCTCGATGCCGAGTTTGGCCATCCGTTTGCGGATGTGCCGGTAGTCGAGCGTGTGCTGGCTCCACGGCGCGATGCTGTCGTCCGGAGTCAGGTGGATCACCTCGCAGCCGCGCAGGCGCAGCAGCTCGGCGGCGACGCTGCCGTAGTAGAAGCCGTCGTCGTCGAACGCGACCACGCGACCTTCCGGCAGGCGGCCGTCCATCAAATCGTCAGGCGTGAATACGCGGGGATTGTTGGCGAAGCCGGGAATGGCGAAGCCATGGCTGCGGCCGTAGCCGTCGCGGCGCCAGTGGCAGCCGGTGGCCAGCACCACGTGTTCGGCGCCGAAGTCGAGTACGTCCTGGGCGCTCAAGGCCGAATCGAGATAGACGTCTATATTCGATAGCTTGTGGATCTGGCCGACGCGCCAGTCGCGCACGCGCGCCCATTCGGCCAGGCCGGGCAGGCGCGCCTCGCGGGCGACGCGCCCGCCGAGCTCGCGGCGCGCCTCGGCCAGGCTCACGTCGTAGCCGCGCTGACCGAGCGCGCGCGCGGCCTCCAGTCCGGCCGGCCCGGCGCCGACCACCAGCACGCGACTGGGCGAGCGCTTTGGCGCGATGCGTTCCGGATGCCAGCCCTTGCGCCACTCCTCGCCCATGGTCGGGTTCTGCGTGCAGCGGATCGGCGAGATGGTCATGTCGCCGGAGACGCAGATGTTGCAGCCGATGCATTCGCGGATGTCGTCGATGCGGCCTTCCTCGATCTTGCGCGGCAGAAAGGGATCCGCGATCGACGGGCGCGCGCAGCCGATCATGTCGAGCACGCCGCGCTTGAGTTGCGACACCATCGTGTCCGGCGAGGTGAAGCGGCCCACGCCGACCACCGGTTTCGTGGTGGTCTGCTTGACGAAGTCGATGAAGGGTTCCTGCGCGCCTTCGCCGGCGAAGCGCGAGGGCACCGAGTCGTTGTACCAGGCGGCAAGATTCACGTCCCACAGGTCGGGCAGCTCGGCCAGCATGCCCACGATCTCCTTCGCCTCGGCCAGCTCCACGCCGCCGGGGCCGAGCAGTTCCTCGGTGGCGAAGCGCAGCGCCACGGCGCAGGTGTCGCCGACCGCGTCCTTGGTGTCCTCCAGCACCTCGCGCAGCAGGCGCACGCGGTTCTCCAGCGAGCCGCCGTATTCGTCGCTGCGCTGGTTGCGCCGGCGCTGCAGGAAGTGCATCGCCAGCGACAGGTCGTGCGCCGCGTAGACGTAGATGATGTCCATGCCCGCGCGCTTGCCGCGGATCGCCGCCTCGCGATGCCAGCGCCGGTACTCGCGGATGTCGTGCAGGGTCATCGCACGCGCCTGCGACGGATAACCGTATTTGGACGGCTGGTGCGACGGCGCCAGCAGCACCTCGCGCGAATACAGGTTCGACGCGGTGGGGCCGTTGTGGGTCAACTCCAGCGCGGCCAGTGCGCCGTGCGCGTGCACCTTGTCGCACATCAGCGCCAGTGCGGGGATGTCGCGGTCGTCCCACAGCCGCGCCTCGACGTAGGGCGTGAGGTCGCCGCTGGGATGGATCTCGCACTCCTCGGTGGAAACCACCGCCCAGCCGCCCTCGGCCTTCATCTCGCGCATCGCCGCGTGCGCCAGCGGCATCGCGTGGCCCATGCCGTTGCAGTGCGGCACCTGGAAGAAGCGGTTCTTCGTGGTGACCGGGCCGATCTTGAGCGGGGTGAACAGGATGTCGTAGCGCGGATCTCTCATTCCGGGATGACCTCGACGGGCGGCGCGCTCCTGCGGAACAGGCGCATGGACATGTACAGCGGCAGGCCCGCCGCGATCAGTCCCAGCGCATACAGGAACGGTTCGTGGCCGATGCCGACGAAGGCGAACACCACGAACGCCACGCAGGTGACCGCGACCAGCAGCACCCGGCGCGTGGCGCACGTTGCGCTGCGCCGCCACCACAGCACGATCAGCGCGAGTGCGCAGCACAGGTAGAGCGGCAGGTTGGCGGCGGTCACCACCCGGGTGAGGAAGGTGAACGCCGACACCAGCGATTTGCTGTAGCTCATCCAGACCATCGCCGAGGCGAGCGCGCCGATCACCAGCAGCGCCACCACCGGTGCACCGTAACGGTTGTTGCGCGCCAGCACCGCCGGCAGCACGCCGTTGACGGCCATCGTGCGGGTCAGTTCGCCGGCGAGCAGGGTCCAGCCGTTGAGCGCGCCCAGCCCGCTGATCACCACGAACAATGCCAGCCAGCGCCCGGACCCGGCGACGGCGAAGCGGTCCATCAGCAGCGCGAACGGCGCGCTTGCCTCGGCCAGCTCCTGCTGCCGGATCAGCAGCAGCGGCACGGTGGAAACGATGATGTAGATGATCGCGGTGAGCACGGTGCCGGTCATGGTCGAGCGCGGAATGGTGCGCCCGGGATCGTCCACCCGCGCCGCCGGCACGCTCGCCGATTCGATGCCGAGCATCGCGAACAGGGCGATGGTCGAAGCCGCCATCACGTCGGTCAGGGTGATCGGCGTGGTCGGCAACTGCGCGGTATAGCTTGCCGGCGAGGTGAGCAGCAGCCAGCCGCCGAGCAGCGCGATGGCCAGCATCGGCAGCAGCTTCAGTGCGGTGGTGACGATCTGCACGTCGCCGCCGGTGCGCACGCCGAACAGGTTGACCACCACCACCGACCACAGCAGGCACAGCGCGAACAGCACCGGCTGGATCGCGCCCAGCGGCGGGAATACCACGGTCATGTAGCCGACCACGCCGGTGGCGAGTGCGGCATTGGTGAGCCACATCGACACCCAGTAGGCCCACAGCGCCATGTACGCCGGCAGTTCGCCCAGCGTATGGCGGATGTAGCCGTACGGCCCGCCGGCGTCGGGCAATGCGCGGGCCAGGTGCGAGAACACGCGGGCCAGCACCAGGCAGCCGGTCAGCACAATGACCCAGCCGATCAGGGCATTGAATCCGAACGGCGCCAGCGACGCCGGCAGCACGAAGATGCCCATGCCGATGACGTTGCCCACGACCAGCGCGGTGCAGGTCCAGAAGCCGATCTTGTTGCCGTTGCGCATGTCGACTTCGGCCTGGAGTTCAGTTCGAGGAGAGCGGAGGGCAGGAACGGCGCATGCTCACGCGGATTCGCCGGCGGGGCCGGCATAGGCCGCGCGCAGCAGGTTCTGGAAATGCCAGACGCCGCCCTCGCGTTTCGGATTCAAGCGGCCGGGAACGTAGAAGCCGGACGCCAGCCCCTTCTGCACCGCTTCGCAGATCGCGATGTCCTCGTTCTGCACTTCGTCGCTGAAGGCCTGGTCGGCGGCGATGCGTGACTGGGCGCCTTCGTCTTGTGCGTAGTAATAGTCGAACACGATGCGGCAGCGGTCCGGTCCCAGCGGCAGGATGCGGTTGGTCTGCAGCCGTCCGGGCATGATGTTGAGCATCACGTTGGGATAGATGAAGTAGTAGAACGCCTGGCCGTCGCCGTAGAGCTCGCTGCTGTCGCGCAGCGGCGAGGACTGCAGCGAATGCCACGCGAACAGCTCGGTGTCGTAGGCGCGGTAGTCGAGCACTCTGGACAGGCCCGGATGCACGTGCGGCAGGTGGTAGCCCTCGAGGAAATTGTCGACGTAGACCTTCCAGTTGCAGTCGATGTCGTAGTTGTCGCGGCGCAGGTAGCGCATGGCCGACAGGTCGATCGGCGCGATGCGCTCGGCGATCCCGGCATAGACCTCGTCGAACGGCGGCACATCCTGCGCCAGCGCCACGAACACCAGGCCCTGCCATTCGCGCACGTGCAGGGGCGGCAGGCGGATGTCCTCGACCTTGAAATCGCAGGCGTCCTGCATTTCCGGCGCACTGCGCAGCTGGCCTTCGAGGGTGTAGGTCCAGCCGTGGTACTTGCAGTGCAGGGCACGCGCGCCCTTGCCGTCGCACAATGCCAGCGGCCCCGCGCGGTGGCGGCAGACGTTGGGAAAGGCGCGCAGCACGCCGTCCGCGCCGCGGACCAGCAGGATGGGCACCCCGGCGATCTGCCCGACGGCATGATCGCCCGGCTCGGCCAGTTGCCCCTGGTGGGCCACCAGCTGCCAGCTGCGCGCGAATACCGCACGCTGTTCCATCGCCAGCATCGCGTCGCCGGCGTAGTAGCGGGCGGGCAGGGCGTGTGCGCGGTTGAGTTCCTCGACCATGGTGTCGTCAGGCATGAGCAGGTGCGGTCCCCGGATGGATGGGCGCGGCGGGCAGTCGTCTTCCGGAGCTTCCATGTCCCGCCTGCCGTCTCGCCCGCAGCAGTGTTTGCCCGATCCAGCCTAGCGCCTCCGTTGAACCGTGGGCAACCGGTTCCGGCCTGCCGCGGGGCGGGATGCCGAAGCCTGGCGTGTTTGCCGGCACCTACTATCTACCGGCCGGGTTCAGTTGTAGATTGCAGCGATACCCGTGAGGAGCTGCTGCCGTCCATGCAATGCGCTGTGCCCCGGCTGTGCTGCCGCGCGAGACTCGACCCGCACGGGCAGGGCGCATTGTCACGGCGGGGTCGGCCGTGACGGGTGCGCCGGCCATCGGTACGCTGGAACAGGCCCTGGCCCACGCGGCAAGCCTGCTGGAGCGGGACCCGGTACTGGCCGTCGAACAGCTCCACGAAATTCTGCAGGTGGCCGCTGGTCATCCGGTCGCACTGCAGTTGCTGGCTGCCGCGCGCTCGCTGCAGGGAGACGCGCAAGGCGCGCTCGACATCCTCATTCCCCTGGCGCAGGCCCAGCCGAACTGGGCCATGATCCATTTCGAGCTGGGGCTGGCGCTGGGTCGCTGCGGGCGCGGGCAGGAAGCGATCCAGGCGTTGCACCGTGCGTTGGCGTTGAAGCCCGACTTGCCCCAAGCCTGGCGTGCACTTGGCGACCATCTGATGGCGGCCGGCGAACAGGATGCGGCGGACGCGGCGTACGCCAGCCACGTGCGTCATTCCACGCACGATCCGCGCCTGCTGACGGCTGCCGTCGCCCTGGTCGAGAACCGCATCCCCGAGGCCGAAGCCTTGTTGCGCGAGCACCTGAAGCAGGCGCCGACCGACGTGGCGGCGATCCGCATGTTCGCCGAGGTCGCTGCCCGGCTGGGCCGCAACGAGGACGCCCTGCACTTGCTCGAGCGCTGCCTGGAACTGGCGCCCAGCTTCCAGGAGGCGCGCCAGAACTATGCACTGCTCCTGCATCGCAGCAATCAGCCGGAAGCAGCGCTGGTCGAAATCGAGCGTTTGCTGGCGGTGGAACCCGACCACCTCGGCAACCGCAATCTCAAGGCGGTGGTGCTGTGCCGGATCGGCGACTACGAGCCCGCCATCCGCATCTATGCCGACCTGCTGGAGCACTACCCGCGCCATGCGAAAGTGTGGGTGAGCTACGGCCATGCGCTGAAGACCGCCGGGCACACCGAGCGCGCCGTCGCCGCCTATCGCCGCAGCCTGGAGCTCGAGCCGTCATTCGGCGAAGTCTGGTGGAGCCTGGCCAACCTGAAGACTTTCCGCTTCAGCCCCGATGAGCTGGCCGCGATGCGCGGGCAGCTGGCGCGCGCGGATCTTGCCGAAGATGACCGCCTGCACCTGGAGTTCGCCGTCGGCAAGGCGCTGGAAGACGCCGGCGAGTACGAGCCGTCCTTCCGGCACTATGCGCAGGGCAATGCGATCCGCCGCGCGCAGCTGCACTACAGCGCCGACGACACCCACGCGCGGGTGCAGTACATCCGTGCGCACTACACGCGCGACTTCTTCGCCGCGCGTGCGGGTGCCGGCAGTCCGGCGCGTGACCCGATCTTCGTCGTCGGGCTGCCGCGTGCCGGCTCCACGTTGATCGAGCAGATCCTGTCCAGCCACAGCCAGGTCGAAGGCACGATGGAGCTGCCCGAGGTCACCTCGATCACGCGCCTGCTGCGCCTGCAGGGCGACGCCGACGACGTCATGCCTTATCACGGCGCGCTGGCGGCGCTCGATGCCGATGCCCTGCGTGCGCTCGGCGAGCGCTACCTCGCGCACACGCGGATCCAGCGCAAGACCGCGGCACCGCTGTTCATCGACAAGATGCCGAACAACTTCATGCACCTCGGCCTGATCCAGCTGATGCTGCCGAACGCGAAGATCATCGATGCGCGCAGGCACCCGCTGGCCTGCTGCTTCTCGGCCTTCAAGCAGCACTTCGCGCGCGGGCAGAGCTTCAGCTATGACCTTGAGGACGTGGGGCGCTATTACCGCGACTACGTCGCGCTGATGGCGCATTTCGATGCGGTGCTGCCCGGTCGCATCCATCGCGTGGTGTACGAGCGCATGGTCGACGATACCGAAGGGGAGGTGCGCCGCCTGCTCGAGTATTGCGGCCTGCCGTTCGAGGCATCGTGCCTGCAGTTTTTCCGGAATCCGCGGCCGGTACGCACGGCCAGCTCGGAACAGGTGCGCCAGCCGATCTACCGCGAGGGAGTGGATCACTGGCGCCACTACGAAACATGGCTGGGACCTCTGGCGTCGGCGTTGGGGACGGTGCTGGAGAGTTACCCGGAAGTGCCGGTATTGGAGTAATGGCTGCAACCGATGGATTGTCGTCGACTTGGGAGGGGAGGACGTATGCACACGAATAAATTCAAAAAGGGCATGGGGCTGCAACGGGTCAGGTTGGCCAGGGTGCCACTGGCGGCAGCGATCTGTCTGGCCATGGCCGCGCCGGCTTTCGCGCAGGATGCCGGGCAGACCGAAACATCGCCCGCGACACCGGCAACGAAACCGAAGACCACCACGCTGAGCGTGGTGAACGTGACGGCGCAGAAACGCACCGAGAACCTGCAGAAGGTACCGATCAGCATCAACGTGCTGGAGACGGACCAGCTCGAGGCGCTGCACGTGCAGAACTTCAACGACTACGTGAAGTACCTGCCCAGCGTCACCTTCCAGCAGGGCGGCGGCGGTATTGCCACCGGCCCGGGCTTCGCCAGCATCTACATGCGCGGCGTGGCCAGCGGCGGCAACACCAACCACTCCGGGTCGCAGCCCAGCGTGGGCGTGTATCTGGACGACCAGCCGGTCACCACGATTCAGGGCCCGCTCGACATCCACATGTACGACATCGCCCGCATCGAGGTGCTGGCCGGGCCACAGGGCACGTTGTATGGCGCCAGTGCCGAAGCAGGCGCGCTGCGCATCATCACCAACAAGCCCGATCCGAGCGGCTACGCGGCAAGTTACAGCCTGGGCATGGACACGGTTGCGCACGGCGGCATCGGCTATACGGCCGAAGGCATGCTCAATCTGCCGATCAGCCCGAGTGCCGCGATTCGTCTGGTGGGCTGGCGCGAACACGATGCCGGCTACATCGACAACAAGGCCGGATCGCGCACGTTCCCCACGTCGGGCATCACCATCAGCAATGCACCGGATTGCACACCGAGCGGGACCTCGCCATCCTCGGCGTCCCAGTGCGTCGGACATGCCCGGGACAATTACAACGACGTCAATACCAGCGGCGCGCGGGCCGCGCTGAAAGTCGATCTCGAAGACAACTGGTCGATCACTCCGATGCTGATGGGGCAGCAAACGCGCTCGCACGGCAACTTTGCCAGCGATCCCGTCGTTGGCGACCTGGCCGTCACCCACTTTTATCCCGAACGCGTCAATGACCGCTGGTGGCAAGGCGCGCTGACCGTACAGGGCAAGATCGGCAATTTCGACCTGACCTACGCCTATGCGCATCTCAAGCGCAATCAGGAAGAGCAGACCGACTACACCGATTACGGGTTCTGGTACGACGCACTGTACGGCTCCGGGGCGTCCTTCTATGACAACAACGGCGCACTGGTCAATCCCTCGCAGCACATCAGCGACCGCGATCGCTACACCAACAACAGTCACGAGCTGCGTCTGGTTTCACCGGCTGACGATCGGCTGCGCCTCGTCACGGGCTTGTTCTGGCAGAAGCAGAAGCACGACATCCTGCAGGATTACCAGGTCGATGGCCTGGCCGACGCGCTGTCCGTCACCGGCTGGAAAGACACGATCTGGCTGACCCGGCAAATGCGCTACGACCGCGACGAAGCCGTGTTCGGCGAACTGTCCTGGGACTTCATTCCCGACGTGCTCACCGGCACGGTCGGCGAGCGCTATTACCGCACCAGCAATCAGCTGTATGGCTTCTTCGGTTACGCCGCAGGTTTTTCGTCGAGTCAGGGTGAGGCGGCCTGCGTGTCGCCCGAACCGTTCATGGGTGCGCCGTGTTCCGACTTCAACAAAAAAGTGAAGGAAAGCGGGAATCTCACCAAGTACAACCTGACGTGGAACATCAACGACACCAAGATGATCTACGCCACCCGATCCGAGGGCTTCCGCCCCGGCGGTGTCAATCGGCGCGGCACCCTGTTGCCGTATCAGGCCGATTTCCTGATCAACGAAGAACTGGGCTGGAAGACTTCGTGGCTGGGCAATCGGGTGTCGTTCAACGGCGCGGTGTTCCGTGAGACATGGAACGACTTCCAGTTCCCGATCCTCGGCGCGAACGGCCTGACTGAAATCAAGAACGCGAACTCGGCGCGTATCGAAGGTCTGGAGTCGCAACTGAACTGGCAGGCCACGTACAACCTGCAGCTGACCGCGGGGTTTGCGGTGTATCGCGCCAAGCTGAGCGCCAACTATTGCGGGTTCACCGATGCTGGCGGCCATCCGATCACGGATTGCCCGGACGGCTCGATCAATCCGCAGGACGGCAGCGTCGTGACCGGGCCGCTCGCACCGAAGGGAACCCAGTTGCCGATAACGCCCAAGTTCAAAGGCAATCTCATCGCGCATTACAGCTTCAACCTGGGTGGCAGCGACGCGTTCGTCCAGGCGGCGCTGGTCCATGTCGGCAGGCGCACGACCGACTTGCGCTTGAGCGAGCGTGCACTGCTCGGCGACCTGCCTGCCTACAATTCGGTCGATCTGTCCGCCGGCGTGCAAAGAGGCAGTTGGTCGGCCGACGTTTACGTCAACAATGCGTTCGACAAACGCGCGGCGCAGTACAAGTACACCGAGTGTGGCGTCGATGTCTGTGGGGCACACGGCGTCGTAGCGCAATATCCGAACGGTCAGGTCTACACCGGTTTCAACCAGCCGCGTACGATCGGCATCCGCTTCAAGCAAGAGTTCTAGCGGGATCGCCCATCCGGCATGGAGAGCCACCAAAGGCCCCGGCGCGAACCGGGGCCTTTCGCGTTTTCCAAGGTTGCGGCAGCTGGCCTAGCCGCGCTCGTCCGGCTGTCCGCACAGTGTCCGCGGACACTGCGCCGACGCAGCGCATGCGCCCAAGTAGTTGAACAACATGTGATTATTTTGTTCCTGTCGAGTGGCACGCGGATTGCAAACGTATCCATGCAACCGCGCTGTCCGCGGTCAGGAACGGCATAGATGATCCGCGACACTTCCGCACAAGACCGACTGGTCGAGGTCAAACCCAACCGCAAGCGCCAGCTGATCCTGCTGGGCGCTGGCGTACTCGTGCTGGCGCTGCTGGCCTGGCTGGCGCCGGGCATCGGCCGGCTGTTCTCGGCGTCCGAATCGGTCAGCAGTTCGCGGCTGGCCTTCGCCACCGTCGAACGCGGCCCGTTCGTGCGCGACATTGCTGCCGAGGGCAAGGTGGTGGCGGCGGTCAGTCCGACCCTGTACGCCACCTCCGGCGGCGCGGTGACGCTGAAGGTGCATGCCGGCGACACGGTGAAGATCGGCCAGGTGCTGGCCACCATCGTCAGCCCGGAACTGACCAACAAGCTGGCGCAGGAACAGAGCAACGCCGACGCGATGGAAGTGGAATACCGGCGCGCGCAGATCGACGCGCGCAAGCAGCGTTCCGCGCTGCAGGAAACCTACGACAACGCCACCATCGACCAGACCACCGCCGAGCGCAATCTCGATCGTTACCAGAAGGCATATGCCAAGGGCGCGGTGTCCAACATGGACGTGGACAAGGCCAAGGACGCGCTGGACAAGGCCAAGATCGCCACCACGCATGCCAAGGCCAACCTCGGCCTCGACAACGACAGCCTCAGCTTCGACATCCAGTCGAAGAAGCTCGCGCACGAGCGCCAATTGCTGCTGGTGAAGGACCTGCAGCGCCAGGTCGACGACCTCAACGTGAAGTCGCCGGTGGACGGCCAGGTCGGCCAGCTGTTCATCGCCGAGCGCGCCACCGTGGCCAAGGATGCGCAGCTGCTCAGCGTGATCGACCTGTCCGCGCTGCAGGTGGAGATGCAGGTGCCGGAAAGCTTCGCCCGCGACCTCGGCATCGGCATGTCCGGCGAGATCAGCGGCAACGGCCATACCTGGAAGGGCCTGGTCAGCGCGATCTCGCCGGAAGTGGTCAACGGCCAGGTTGCCGCGCGGCTGCGCTTCGAGGGCGAGACGCCGAAGCAGCTGCGGCAGAACCAGCGGCTGTCGGTGCGCGTGCTGCTGGACAAGCGCGACAACGTGCTGACCGTGCAGCGTGGTTCGTTCGTCGACGAATCCGGCGGCAGCTATGCCTACCTGGTGCGCGACGGCATCGCCAAGAAAACCCCGATCCGCGTCGGCGCCTCCAGCATCGACAAGGTGGAGATCCTCGATGGCCTGAAGGAAGGCGACCGCATCGTGATCTCCGGCACCGACAGCTTCAAGGGCGCGGCCACGGTCGCGATCAGCAACTGACGATTTTCTCCCTCCCCTGCTCGCAGGGGAGGGCTGGGGAGGGGTGAAGCTCTTGCTCCCAAATCAAAAGCCTCACCCCTCCCGACCTCCCCCTGCAAGCAGGGGGAAGAGCAAAGCCATCACCACCACCGAGGAACAACCATGCTGAAGATGACCCACCTGTCCAAGGTCTACCGCACCGAAGTGGTGGAGACCTATGCGCTGCGCGATTTCAACATCGACGTGAAAGAGGGCGAGTTCGTCGCCGTCACCGGCCCGTCCGGTTCCGGCAAGACGACCTTCCTGACCATCGCCGGCCTGCTTGAGACCTTCAGCGGTGGCGAATACCACCTCGACGGCATTGAGGTGAGCAACCTCAACGACAACGCGCGCTCGAAGATCCGCAACGAGAAGATCGGCTTCATCTTCCAGGCGTTCAATCTGATCCCCGACCTCAACGTGTTCGACAACATCGAGGTGCCGCTGCGCTACCGCGGCATGAAGGCGGCGGAGCGCAAGCAGCGCATCATGGAGTCGCTGGAGCGCGTCGGCCTGGCCTCGCGCGCCAAGCACTATCCGGCGGAACTCTCCGGCGGTCAGCAGCAGCGCGTGGCGATCGCCCGCGCACTGGCCGGTTCGCCGCGCCTGCTGCTGGCGGACGAACCGACCGGCAACCTGGACACGCAGATGGCGCGCAGCGTGCTCGAACTGCTCGAGGACATCCATCGCGAAGGCGCCACCATCGTGATGGTCACGCATGATCCAGAGCTGGCCGCGCGCGCCCAGCGCAACGTGCACATCATCGACGGCCAGGTGGTGGACCTGTCGGAAGACCCGCGCTTCCACACCGTGCACGTCGCTGACGAAGCCCACGGCTGAGCCCATGCAGGACGCACCCTGCGCGCGATAGCTCTTCGCTTCGGTCGGCATCGGAGCATCGCGCACCCGGTGCGCTCCTGCGGGGTCAATACGGTTACGTCATACACAGGAACCATGCATGTTCGCCTACTATGTCCGACTCGGTCTTCGCAGCCTGCGCCGTCATCCGGCGCTGACCGCGTTGATGGTGATGGCGATCGGCTTTGGCGTGGCGGCGTCGATGATCACCTGGTCGGTGTTCCGCGCGGTGTCGGGCGACCCGATTCCCGGCAAGTCCTCGCAGTTGTACACGGTGCTGGTCGACAACCGCGGCCCGCAATACAACGACGAGGGCGAGCCGCCGGAAGCGCTCACCTACACCGACGCCACCGCGCTGGTCGCGGCGCACAAGGCCACGCGCCAGACGCTGCTTTACGACGTGGCGCCGTCGGTGTTGCCCGAGGGCAACCAGAGCCTGCCGTTCATCGCCGACGGCTACGCCACCAATGCGGATTTCTTCGGCATGTTCGACGTGCCGTTCGAGTACGGCGGCCCCTGGCATGCGAGTGACGACGAAGGGCGCGCCGCCGTGGCGGTGATCAGCCACGAGCTCAACCAGCAGCTTTTCAACGGCGCCGACAGCGTGGGCCGCGAGATCACCATGGACCGGCACACCTACCGCATCGTCGGCGTGACCGCGCACTGGGATCCGAAACCGCGCTTCTATGACCTGTTCAGCCACAACGCCTTCGGTGACCCGGTGCAGTTGTACCTGCCATTCACTCGCGCGGTCGACGTGCAGATGGATACCGCCGGACGCAACACCTGCGGCAGCAACGTGGATTTCGGCGCCGGCCGCGAGGCCTGGCTGCATGGCGAATGCGTGTGGGTGCCGGTGTGGGTGGAACTGGCCGATCAGGCCGCCGCGAAAAGCTATCGCGAATTCCTGACCCACTACGCCGCCGAGCAGCAACGTGCAGGCCGCTTCCACTGGGCGCCGAACGTGCGCCTGCGCGACGTCAACGACTGGCTCGACCACATGCATGTGGTGCCGCCGGAAAGCCGCATCTCGCTGATGGTGGCGCTGGGTTTCTTCGTGATCTGTCTGGTCAACACCATCGGCCTGTTGCTGGCCAAGTTCATGCGCCGCGCCGCCGAGATCGGCGTGCGCCGCGCGCTCGGCGCACCGCGGCGCGAGATCTACCACCAGTTCCTGGTCGAGGCAGGGACGGTGGGCCTGGCCGGTGGCGTGTTGGGCCTGTTGCTGACCGCGCTTGGCATGCTCAGTGTCGGCCTGTTGTTCGAGCCGGAGATCGCCCGGCTCGCGCATCTCGATCTCTCGCTGGTGGCGATGACCTTGCTGGTGGCGATCGTGGCCACCGTGCTGGCCGCGTTCTATCCCACCTGGCGCGCCGCGCGGGTGCAGCCGGCGTGGCAGCTGAAGAGTAATTGAGGGCGATGACGATGCAGATCAAACCCATCCTCACCGCGATGCGCCACCACAAGGCCGGCACCGTGCTGATCGCGCTGCAGATCGCGCTGACCCTGGCGATCGTGTGCAATGCGCTGTTCATCATCCAGCAGCGTACGGCGCGGATGTCGCGCCCCAGCGGCGTGGATGAAGCGAACCTGTTCGTGATCCGCAGCGACTGGGCCGACAAGTCCGACGCGCAGCGCATCGACGTGCAGATGCAGGCCGACCTGATCGCGCTGCGCCAGCTCGGCAGCGTGCAGGACTCCGCGCCGACCAACAGCTTTCCGCTGCGCGGCAATGGCTGGGACAACTACATCAAGCTGCAGCCCGGCCAGATCAAGATGACCACCGACGCGGCGATGTTCTTTTCCGACGAGCACACCCTGGCCGCGCTGGGCACGCACCTGATCGCCGGGCGCAATTTCACCGCCAGCGAAATCGGTGCGCAGCGACCGCGCGACGCGATGCATGCCGCGCAGGTGATCATCAGCAAGGATCTGGCGCAGCGGCTTTATCCCGATGGCTCCGCGTTGGGCAAGACCATCTATGTGTCGATGGGCCAGGCGCCGTCCACCATCATCGGCATCACCGACACCTTGCAGGCGCACATGATCAGCAGCTGGGCCAATGCGTACGCGTACAACGCGGTGCTGGTGCCGGCGCGGCTGCTGAACGACTACACGTATTACCTGGTGCGCGCGCGACCGGGCCAGCTTGACGCCGCCATGCGCGATGCGCCGAAGGCCCTGTATGCGCAAAGCCGCATGCGCATCATCGACCGCAAGGATGGCGTGATGAGTTTTGCCCAGGTGCGCCAGCGCGCCTACGAGCGCGACCGCGGCATGGCGATCCTGATGGGCATCGTCAGCGTGGTGCTGCTGGCGATCACCGCCGCCGGCATCGTCGGCTTGACCAGCTTCTGGGTCGGCCAGCGGCGCAAGCAGATCGGCGTGCGCCGTGCGTTGGGCGCCACCCGCGGCGACATCCTGCATTACTTCCTCACCGAGAACCTGCTGATCGGCCTCGGCGGGGTGCTCGTCGGGGCGGTGCTGGCGATCGGCATCAACCTGTGGATGGTCACCCAGTTCGAAATGGCGCGACTGTCGCTGGCCTATGTAGTGGCCGGTGTGGTGGTGCTGTTGTTGCTCGGCCAGGGCGCGGTGCTGGCGCCGGCGCTGCGCGCTTCGCGCGTGTCGCCGGTGGAGGCGACACGCTCGGTGTGACGAATACCGCCTCTCCCGTCGGGGAAAGGCCAACTCTGGAGATGCGCATGTTCAGCTATTACCTCGAATTGGCGTTGCGCAGCCTCAGGCGCAGTCCGGGCCTGACCGCGCTGATGGTGCTGGCGATCGGCTTCGGCGTGGCCGCGTCGATGACGACCTGGTCGGTGTTCCGCGCGGTGTCGGGCGATCCGATCCCGTGGAAGTCGTCGCAGCTGTTCGTGCCGCAGATCGACAACTGGGGGCCGAACGGCCGCAGCGACGACGGCGAGCCGCCGAACGCGATGGGTTACACCGACGCGATGGCGCTGATGCGCGACCATCGCGCGAAGCGGCAATCGGCGATGTATCAGATCTCGCCGTCGGTGGTGCCGGCGGAGGCCGGCAAGCACCCGCTCAACGTCAGCGGCCATGCGGTCTACGGCGAGTTCTTCCCGATGCTGGACGTGCCGTTCAAGTACGGCAGCGGCTGGAGCGCGAGCGACGACACCAATCGCGCGATGGTGGCGGTGATCAGCGGCAAGCTCAACCAGAAGCTGTTCGGCGGCGCCAGCAGCGTGGGCAAGACGGTCAACATCGAGGGCAAGGATTACCGCGTGGTCGGCGTCCTCGACGACTGGAACCCGCAGCCGCGTTTCTACGACGTGGTCAACACCGGCGGTTTCTCCACCAACGGCGACGACGTGTTCCTGCCGTTCCTCACGGCCATCCAGGCGTCCATGCCGAACGACGGCAACACGAATTGCAATGCGGTACCGGAGGAATCGGGTTTCGTCGGCCTGCAGCATTCCGAGTGCGTCTGGATCGCCTACATGGCGGAGCTGGACAGTGCAGCGGCGGCGACTTCCTACCGCAATTACCTCAACGACTATGCGCGCGAACAGCAGCAGGCCGGGCGTTTCCGCTGGGCGCCGAACGGCCGTCTGCGCAACCTGCCGGAGTGGCTGGACAACCAGCACGTGGTGCCCAGCGATACCAAGGTGTCGCTGCTGGTGGCGCTGGGGCTGCTTCTGGTGTGCCTGGTGAACACGGTAGGCCTGCTGCTGGCGAAGTTCCTGCGCCGCAGCGGCGAGATCGGCGTGCGCCGCGCATTGGGCGCGCAGCGTGCCGCGATCTACGCGCAGTTCCTCACCGAGGCCGGCATCGTCGGCCTGGCGGGTGGCGTACTGGGCCTGTTGCTCACCGGTGCGGGTGTGGCCAGCGTGGGCTGGGTGCTGCCCAGGGACATCGCCGCGCTGGCGCGGGTGGATGTATCGCTGCTGCTGCTCACCCTGCTGGTGGCCGTGGTCGCGACCATGCTGGCCGGTCTGTATCCCACTTTCCGTGCCTCGCGCGTGCAGCCCGCATGGCAACTGAAGAGCAATTAGTGCGCTGTCCCTGCGCAGGAAAGCGGCCTTCCATGGCCGCACTTCTCAGGAAAAGCCGGTCCCTTGGATAGCGAAAGGAAAACCTCATGAAACTGCATCCCATCCTCGCGGCACTGCGCAAGCACAAGGCCGGCACCGTACTGATCGCATTGCAGATCGCGCTGACGCTGGCGATCGTGTGCAATGCGGTCTTCATCATCGGCCAGCGCATCGACCGGGTGAACCGCACCACCGGCCTGAACGAGAGCGACCTGTTCCTGGTCAGCCAGCAATGGGTGGGCGCACCCAACGCCGACAGCGTCGATGGCGTGGAAAAACTGGACGCCATGCAGCGCGAGGACCTCGCTGCTCTGCGCCAGCTGCCGGACGTGGCTTCGGTGGCGCCGATCAACTCGCTGCCGCTGCTCAATTCCTCCTGGACCGGTTCGGTTTCGCACAAGCCGGGCGCCCAGCTGGGCGGCAAGGACAATACCCGCACGGCGTACTACTTCACCGACGAGCAGATGCTGTCCACGCTGGGGGCACGTCTGGTGGCCGGCCGCGCCTTCAATGCCGGCGACGTGCAGCACCAGGGTTTCCGCGACCGGCGCGACCGCCCGATCGCCATCATTACCCAGCAGCTGGCGGACAAGCTGTTCCCGAAGGGCGATGCGGTCGGCAAGGTGATGTACACCGACGGCAGCAACGCACCCACCACCATCATCGGCGTGGTGGCACGCCTGCAGATCCCCGCTGCCGGCAGCTGGGGCAACGATTTTGCGTGGTACTCGACGCTGATACCGACCCGACTGGACGCGAACTTCGCGCGCTATGCCGTGCGCGCCAAGCCTGGCCGGCTGGATGCCGCGATGCGCGCGGTGGCGCCCACGCTGTACAAGGTGAACCCGATGCGCGTACTCGACGACGACAGCGTCAAGCCGTTCTCCGAGATCCGCGCCAGGGCCTATCGGGCCGACGTGGGCATGGCGATCCTGATGGGCGTGATCTGCCTGATCCTGCTCTGCGTCACCGCCGCCGGCATCGTCGGCCTGACCAGCTTCTGGGTCGGCCAGCGGCATCGGCAGATCGGCGTGCGGCGCGCGCTGGGCGCACGCAAGGTCGACATCCTGCGCTACTTCCAGATCGAGAACCTGCTGATCGCCGGCGTCGGCGTGGTGATCGGGGTATTGCTGGCGCTGGGCCTGAACCTGTGGCTGATGAGCCACTACGAGATGACCCGCATCCCGCTGCCGTACGTGCTGACCGGCGTGCTGGCGATGCTGGCGATCGGCCAGGCCGCGGTGTTCGCGCCGGCGCGGCGCGCGTCCAATGTACCGCCGGTCGTAGCGACGCGGGCGGCGTGACGGACACATACCCGTAGGAGCGCACCCTGCGCGCGATTGCTCGCGGCATGAAAAGCATCGCGTACAGGGTGCGCTCCTACGGTCGCGAAGGTGATTGATCCTTACGGAGTGGTACCGATGTTCACCTATTACCTCGACCTGGCTCTGCGCAGCCTCAGGCGCAACAAGGCGCTCACCGCGCTGATGGTGGTGGCGATCGCGCTGGGCATCGGCGCCAGCATGACCACGCTCACGGTGCTGCATGTGCTGTCGGGCGATCCGTTGCCGGGGAAGAGCGGCAAGCTGTTCTATCCGCAGCTGGATCCGCAGGATATGGACGGCTACAAGCCGCAGGACGATCCGCCGGCGCAGGTCAGCTGGATCGACGGCATGGCGCTGCTGCACGCCAAGCGCGCCCGCCACCAGGCATTGATGACCGGCGGCGCCGTGCCGATCCAGCCGGCGCAGTCCTCGATCGATCCGTTCTTCGAGGACGCGCGCTACACCACGGCCGATTTCTTTCCGATGTTCGAGGTGCCGTTCCTTTACGGACAGGGCTGGAACGCGGCCGACGATGAGGCCGGCGCGCGCGTGGCCGTGCTCACCCGCGAGCTCAACGACAAGCTGTTCGGCGGCAAGGACAGCACGGGACAGACGCTGCGCATGGACGACGTGGCATTCCGCATCGTCGGCGTGCTGGACAGCTGGCGGCCGACCCTGCACTTCTACGATCTCAACACCGGCAGCTACTCCTCCAGCGAGGGAGTGTTCGTGCCGCTGACCACGGCGACGGATCTGAAGTTCGCCCGCAATGGCTCGACCGATTGCTGGGGCAAGGGCTCGGGCGACAACATGAAAATCGCCACCTGCACCTGGCTGCAGTTCTGGGTGCAGCTGGACACGCCGGCCGAGGCCGGCGCGTACAAGCAGTACCTGGTCCATTACTCGCAGGAGCAGAAGGCGATGGGCCGCTTCCAGCGTCCGCCGAACGTGCGCCTGAACGACCTGATGGGTTGGCTCGACTACAACAAGGTGGTGCCCAGCGACGTGCATCTGCAGGTATGGCTGGCGTTCGGCTTCCTGCTGGTGTGCCTGGTCAACACGGTGGGACTGATGCTGGCCAAGTTCCTGCGCCGCTCGGGCGAACTCGGCGTGCGGCGCGCGCTTGGCGCTTCACGTCGTTCGCTGTTTGCGCAACTCCTGGTCGAAGCCGGCGCGGTCGGCCTGGTCGGTGGTATCGGTGGCCTGCTGCTGGCGCTGCTTGGCCTGTGGCTGGTGCGCAGGCAGCCCTCGGACTATGCCGCGCTGGCGCACCTGGATCTGCCGATGCTGCTGGCGACCTTCGTCTTTGCCGTCGTGGCCAGCCTGCTGGCCGGCCTGTTGCCGGCCTGGCGGGCCTGCCTGATTCCCCCCGCGCTGCAACTGAAGAGCAATTGACATGGATATCCTGCCCATTTTCTCGACCTTGCGCCGGCACAAGATCACCGCGCTGCTGCTGATCCTGGAGATCGCGCTGACCTGCGCCATCGTCTGCAATGCCGTGTTCCTGATCAGCCAGCGACTGGAACGCAACAAGATGGTCAGCGGCGTGGTCGAGCACGAACTGGTGCAGGTCCAGGTCGCCAACATCGGCAAGCCGACCGACGCCAAGGCACGCGCGCAGGAAGACCTGGCGGTGCTGCGGCAGGTTCCCGGCGTGACCGCCGCGGCGCTGGTCAACCAGGTGCCGTTCACCAACAGCTCGTCGAACACCAGCATCAAGCTCGACCCGGCGCAGAAGCTGCCCACGCTCAACGCCACCATGTACATGGGCGAAGGCCTGATCAGAACCTATGGCGCCACGCTGGTGGCGGGGCGCGATTTCAATGCCGACGAGTACCTGGACTTCGACGCCATGCGAAGCGATCCCGACCTGCAGAACAAGGTGGGCTCGGTGATCATCACGCAGGCGATGGCGGAGCGGCTGTGGCCCGGCGAGCAGGCCCTGGGCAAGAACATCTATCTCGGTGAGACCTCGGTGCGCGTGATCGGCGTGGTGCAGGCGCTGATCCGGCCGTCGCTGTTCAACGGCGACGGCACGGCGCAGTGGACGATGATCTTCCCGCTGCGCATGAGCACCGCCAGCGCGTCGCGCTATGTGCTGCGCACGGCATCCGGACAGCGCGAACGCGTGCTGGAGGACGCGGCCAAGGCGCTGCGCAAGGCTGACCCGCACCGCATCATCCTCAAAAAGAAGACACTCGACGACATCCGCAGCAACTTCTTCCAGAACGACCGCGCCATGGCCGGCATCCTGGTCGGCGTCATCATCGCGTTGCTGGTCGTGACCGCGCTGGGCATCGTCGGCCTGGCCAGCTTCTGGGTGGCGCAGCGGCGCCGCACCATCGGCGTGCGCCGCGCGCTGGGCGCGACCCGCCGCAACATCCTCAACTACTTCCAGACCGAGAACTTCCTGCTCGCCACCATCGGCATCGCGCTGGGCATGGTGCTCACCTACGGCATCAACCTGTTCCTGATGACCCGCTACGAATTGCCGCGCTTGCCGGCCATCTATTTCCCGGTCGGTGCGGTCGTGCTGTGGCTGATCGGGCAGCTGGCGGTGCTTGGTCCGGCCATGCGGGCGGCCGCCGTGCCGCCGGTGGTGGCGACGAGGTCGGTGTGATGCAACCCATGATTGGAGTCTGACGGATGCTTGCCTATTACCTCGACCTGGCCTTGCGCAGTCTCAGACGCAACAAGGTGCTCACTACGCTGATGGTACTGGCGCTGGCGCTGGGCATCGGTGCCACGATCACTACGCTGACCGTGCTGCGGCTGCTGTCCGGCGACCCGCTGCCGCAGAAGAGCGCGCATCTGTTCTACCCGCAACTCGATCCGAATGCGAAGGATGGCTACATCGCCGGACAGACCAAGCCGGCGCCGACGATGACCTACGTCGACGCGATGAACCTGCTGCACGAGCATCGCGCCACGCGCCAGGCGGCGATGGCGCTGAGCCAGGCGAAGATCCTGCCAGAGCAGGGCGGAAAGCATCCGTTCTTCAGCGACGCGGTGATGACCACGGCGGATTTCTTTGCGATGTTCGATGCGCCGTTCCAGTACGGCGGTGGCTGGACGGCCGCGGACGACGACAGCGGCGCGCAACTGGTGGTGATCGCCAGCTTTCTCAACGACAAGCTGTTCGGCGGTGCCAACAGCGTGGGCAGGACCATCCGCCTGAACGATCGTGACTTCCGCATCGTGGGCGTGCTGAAACCGTGGGCGCCGCAGCCGCGCTTCTACGCGCAGGACCTGGGCGGTCGCAGCTACGGCGATGGCGATGCGGCGTTCCTGCCACTGAGGACGGCGCGCGCGATCGACATGGGCCCGCAGGACACCGAATGCTACGCCGCCGTCACCGACATCAAGCATCTGGAAACGGCGCCGTGCATGTGGCTCGGCGTGTGGGTGGAACTGGCCGATGACGCCGCCGTGGCCGGTTACAGATCCTTCCTGTCCGGCTACGCGCAGCAGCAGATCGCGCAGGGCCGCTTCGAGCGGCCCGAGACGGCTTTGCCCGATCTGATGGGATGGCTGCGCGACCAGCAGGTGGTGCCTGACGACGTGCGCCTGCAGGCCGGGCTGGCATTCGGTTTCCTGTTGATCTGCGTGGTCAATACGGTCGGTCTGCTGCTGGCCAAATGCCTGCGGCGCTCGCAGGAGATCGGCGTACGTCGTGCGCTCGGTGCCACCCGACGCGAGATCTTCACCCAGTTCATGGTCGAGGCAGCCATCGTCGGCATGGCTGGCGGTGTGCTCGGTCTGCTGTTCGCCGAGCTCGGCCTGCTTGGCATCCGTCATCAGCCGGCGGAATACGCCAGCCTCGCGCATCTCGACCTGGGCATGTTCTTTTTCACCTTCGTCGTCGCCCTGGCCGCCAGCCTGATCGCCGGCATCCTGCCGGCCTGGCGCGCCTGCGTGCTGGCGCCGGCCCCGCAACTGAAAGCTGCCTGAGGTGGCCATGGAAATCCGTCCGATCTTCGCCAGCCTGCGCAAGCACCGCATTCCCGCTTGCCTGATCGTGCTGGAAATCGCGCTGGCCTGCGCGGTGCTGTGCAACGCCGTATTCATGATCAGCCAGCGCGTGTCCGACATCCATCTGGGCAATGCGATCGACGAGCAGGGCATCGCCACCGTGGTCCTGCGTGGCGCCGACGACAAGCTGGTCGGCAGCGACATTCCGCGCAATCTCGCTGCGTTGCGCGGCATCGCCGGCGTGCAGGCGGTGGCGGTGACCAGCACGCTGCCGCTCAGCCACAACAACTGGGGCTGGAGTTTCGGCCTCGACCCCGACGCCACCATCAGCGACAAGAAGAGCCATAACGTCTCGCTGTATTTCGTCGGCGAAGGCGCCGACCAGGCGCTGGGTCTGCGCCTGCTGCAGGGGCGTTTCTTCAACGGCGACGAATACGCCGGCAGCAAGTTCGACACGGCGCCGTTGCCGGAAACCCACGTGGTCGTCGTTACCCAAAGCTTGGCCAAGAAGCTGTGGCCGGGACAGTCGGCGCTGGGCAAGACGCTGTATTCGATGCCGCATTACTACACCGTGGTCGGTGTGGTGGCCGACGTGCTGCGCCCGGCATTCGGCAACCAGGCCGGGCCATACATCTACGACAGCACGTATTACCCGCTCAGTGCCGGCGGCTCCAAGGGCGTGCTGGCCTACTACGTGATCCGCAGTGCGCCGCAGGACCGCGAGCGCATCATGCGCGAGGCCGAGCAGAAGCTGGCGGACCTCAATCCCGGCGCGGTCACCAAGGCCCAGACTTACAGCGACATCCGCGAGAAATATTTCGCCGACATGAGCAGCATGGCCTGGATGCTGGTGCTGGTGTGCGTGGTGATGCTGGCGGTGACGGCGTTCGGCATCGTCGGCCTGACCAGCTTCTGGGTCGGCCAGCGGCGCCGGCAGATCGGCATCCGCCGCGCGGTGGGCGCCACGCGCGGCCACATCATGCAGTACTTTCAGACCGAGAATCTGTTGCTGACCAGCGTCGGCGTGGCCCTCGGCATGGGATTGGCCTTCGGCATCAATATCTATCTGATGCAGCACTACGAAATGTCGCGCATGCCCTGGTACTACCTGCCGGGCGGTGCGCTGTCGCTGTGGCTGCTGGGCCAGGCGTCGGTATTCGGGCCGGCGCAGAAGGCGGCTTCCGTGCCACCGGTGGTGGCGACGCGGTCGGTGTGATGCAATCCGTGATTGGAGCCTGAAAGATGTTTGCCTATTACCTTGATCTGGCTTTGCGCAGCATGAGGCGCAACAAGGTGCTGACGGCGTTGATGGTTCTGGCCATCGCCGTCGGCATCGGCGCCAGCATGACCACGTTGACGGTGATGCACATCCTGTCCGGCGACCCCGTACCGACCCGTAGCGGCACGCTGTTCTTTCCGCAGGTCGACCCGAATCCCTATTCGGATGGGCCGTCGCTGCCCTACGACATGATGGATTATCGTTCGGCGGTGGATCTGTGGAGCGCGCATCGCGCCGACCGGCAGGCGCTTATCGCGCACGGCCAGATGAAGCTAACCGCGCCGCAGGTGAACCTGCCGCCGCTGATGGTGCAGGTGCTGTCCACCACCAGTGAATTCTTTCCGATGTTCGACGTACCGTTCCTCTACGGCCACGGTTGGTCGGCGCAGGACGACGCGAGTCGCGCGCGGGTTGCAGTGATCTCCTCGGACCTCAACAACAAACTGTTCAACGGCGTCGACAGTGTGGGTCGCACGCTTCGGCTGAAGAACTCGGATGTGCGCATCGTCGGCGTGCTGGGTGCGTGGCGCCCGTCGCCGCAATTCTATGACGTGGCAGGCGGGCGCTTCGCCGGTGGTCAGACCGGCGACTTCTATGGTCGAACGGAGGATGTTTTCCTGCCGTTCAACAGTTCGTCGGACATTAATCCTACCGGTTTCAATTTCTTTACCTGCTGGAGCATGCCCCGAAGCGACGCGACCCTGCAGACATCGCCCTGCGTGTGGATGACGCTGTGGGTACAGTTGGATAGCGCTGGCAAAGTCCGCAGCTATCGACAGTTCGTGGCCGACTACGCCGCGCAGCAGAAGTCCGTCGGTCGTTTCGCGCGCGCCGACAACACACAGCTGCGCAGCCTGATGGGATGGCTGGACTTCAATCATGTGGTGCCCAGCGACGTACGCCTGCAGATGTGGGTGGCTTTCGCGTTTCTGCTGATCTGCCTGTTCAATACCGTGGGCCTATTGCTGGCGAAGTTCCTGCGCCGATCCGGCGAGATCGGGGTGCGGCGTGCATTGGGTGCCAGTCGCGCGGCGATCATGACGCAGTGCTTGTTTGAGGCTGGATTGGTCGGTTTGCTGGGCGGCGTCGGTGGTCTGCTGCTGACATTGCTGGGGTTGTGGCTGGTGCGTCGCCAACCGGTGGCCTATGCCGACCTGGTACACCTGGATACGGCGATGTTCCTGCTCACTTTTGCGCTGGCGATTGCCGCCAGTCTGCTGGCCGGATTGCTGCCCGCGCTGCGCGCCAGCCGCATGGCACCCGGCCTGCAACTGAAGATGACTTGAGGACGCTGGCCATGCAGATCCGCCCCATTTTCGCCGCCCTGCGCAAGCATCGTCTTGCGACCTTTCTGATCTCCATGGAAATAGCGCTGGCCTGCGCTGTGCTGTGCAATGCCTGTTTCCTGATCGTCAACCGGGTGCAGCAGATCCATGTCCACAGCGGCGTCGATGAGGGCGCACTCGCTGCCATCAAGCTCACCGGCTTTGATGAAGACCAGAGCGTTGACCTCAATGCCCGAGTGCTCGATGGTCTGGCCAGGATCCCGGGCACTCAGTCAGTCAGCGTGATCAACGCCGTCCCGTTTGGCGGTTCTCCGAACAACGCTGGCATCACCACGGATGCCGAGGGCAAGCAGTTTGCCGGCGTGGTGAATTTCTACTCCGGGGGGCCGGGCAGCTTCAAAGCGTTGGGACTGCGGTTGATTGCAGGACGCGCGCCGCATGATGGCGACTATCAGCCCGTCGTCCACTTCGTACCCGACGATGCGCTGGTGTGGGTCTCGCAGTCACTGGCTGAACACGCATGGCCCGGTGTTGATCCAATCGGCAAAGAGTTCTGGGTCGGCAGGCCTCACTTCAGGGTGGCTGGAGTGGTGGCGAATCTGGCGCGGCCGTCTCCAGGCGAGGGTGGTCCTTCCACCATCGATTGGTCGGTTTTCGTGCCGTCCCAACCCGGTGCGCATTTTGCAGGCACTTACCTTTTGCGCGCGTCGCCTGAGGAGCTTCCGCGCGTGCTTCGTGACGCGCGTGCGGCTATCGCCAAAATCGCACCTGACGCGGTGCTGGACACCGCCGCCAGCCAGAGCGTGGCCAGCCTGCGCGAAAGCTTCTTCCAGCAAGATCGCACCATGGCCGGCATCCTGGTCGGCGTGATTGCCGCCATGCTGCTGGTCACCGCGCTGGGTATCGTCGGCTTGGCCAGTTTCTGGGTGCAGCAGCGCCGCCGGCAGATCGGCATCCGCCGCGCGATTGGTGCCACCCGTGCCGACATCCTGCATTACTTTCAGACGGAGAATTTCCTGATCGTCAGCATCGGCATCGTGGCGGGCATGGCGCTGGCGTTCGCGCTGAACTTGCTGCTGATGACGCGCTACGAACTGCCGCGCCTGCCGCTGTACTACCTGCCGGTCGGGGCACTGGTGCTGTGGGGGCTGGGCCAACTGGCCGTACTCGGACCCGCGCTGCGCGCGGCGGCGGTGCCGCCGGTGGTGGCGACGAGATCGGTATGAAAAGTGGATCTGCGGGTATACGCATGACCATAGTCATGGCAACCTTTCAGGCCGGAGCGGCATCCATGTCCGCATGTGCAGAAGAAAGATGCGAACCGTCCTGATCATCGACGACAACCCGGCCGTGGGCGAGGCGCTGTCGCTGGCGCTTTCGCTCAACGAGATCCGCCCGCTCGCCGCGCTGACGCCCGACGAGGGGTTGGCGCTGCTGCAGCGCGAGGCGGTCGACGTGGTGATCCAGGACATGAACTTCACCGCCGACACCACTTCGGGCGAGGAGGGCGTGGCGCTGTTCCGGGCGATCCGCGAGCGGCATCCGGACCTGCCGGTCATCCTGCTGACCGCCTGGACGCACCTGGAGACCGCGGTGGAACTGGTCAAGGCCGGCGCCGCGGATTACCTGGCCAAGCCGTGGGACGACAACAAGCTGCTGGCTACGGTGGAGAACCTGCTGGAGCTGTCCGAGTCGACCCGCGAGGTGAGTCGCAGCCGCCGTGAACGGCGCCAGCGGCGCGAGCAGTTGCAGGGCAAATACGAACTGGACGGCCTGGTCTTCGCCTCCGAGGCGATGGCGCGCACGCTGGACCTGGCCTGCCAGATCGCCCGCTCCGACGTACCGGTGCTGATCACCGGCCCGAACGGCACCGGCAAGGAGCGCATCGCGGCGATCGTGCATGCGAACTCGGCGGTGAAGCGCGGTCCGTTCGTGGCGGTGAACTGCGGCGCGCTGCCGGGCGAGCTGATCGAGGCCGAGCTGTTCGGCGCCGAGGCCGGCGCGTACACCGGCGCGAACAAGGCGCGCGAGGGCCGCTTCGAGCTGGCCGACGGCGGCACCCTGTTCCTGGACGAGATCGGCAACCTGCCGCTGCCCGGCCAGATGAAGCTGCTGCGCGTGCTGGAGACCGGACAGTTCGAGCGCCTGGGCTCGGGGAAGACGCGCCAGGCCAAGGTACGCGTGCTGTCGGCGACGAATGCCGATCTCAAGGCGATGATCCAGGCCGGCACGTTCCGCGAAGACCTGTATTACCGGCTCAACGTGATCGAGGTGAACCTGCCGCCGCTGAGCGAGCGCAACGACGACATCCTGCCGCTGGCCGAATTCTTCCTGGACGGCCGCGCCGAGCTCGGTGATGCCGCGCGCGAGGTGCTGCTGGGCTATCCGTGGCCCGGCAACGTGCGCGAGCTGAAGAACGCGATCGAGCGCGCCGCCTTGCTGGCCGGCGGCCACCCGATCACTCCCGAGCTGCTGAACCTGCCGCAGCATGCGGCAACGGCCGCTGCGCGCAACCTCGACGAACCCAGCCGCGAGGCGGTGGAGACCGCATTGCACAAGGCCGATGGCGTGGTCAGCCGCGCGGCACAGAGCCTGGGCTTGTCGCGCCAGGCGCTGTATCGGCGGATGGAGCGCTACGGCCTGGCGACCACGGCTTGAGCGATATGTGACGGCGATGCTTGTCCTCGACTGGAAGGCGTAGAAAGATGGCTGCATGCATCCAGCAGGGGAGGGGCCATGCGATATCGCCGGATCATGCTTGTTGCCGCCTGGCTGACGGCCGGCGCGGCCTTCGCGCAGGCGCCATCGGGTTCCCGCGAGAACTGGGCGCTGCAGACCGCCGCCAGCCCGGCCCGCTATCGGCTCGGTTCGCCGGTGGTGCTGGCGGAGTCGAAGAAAAGTCCGTTCAGGTTCAGCGACGGCAGCGATGGCGGCGTGCTGAACAAGCCGCCGCCGCGTCCGATGGATCGGGCCGCGGTGCTCGGCACCGAGCGCGCCTGGGTGGGCGGACGGCCGCCGCTCGACTGCGCGATGACCCCGATGGACGCCAGGTGCCATTGAATCGGCTTTCCCCCGTCGAGGAGAGCAGCCGATGTGGCGTCGCCTGAATTCGCTGCAGGGGCGCCTGACCTTTCTGCTGGCCGTGGCCGGCCTGGCCGGTGCGCTGATCTACGCCGGCGTCACCCAGTGGCCGCTGCCGCAGTTGCTGGTGTGGCTGCGCGAGGACCTGGCGCTGTCGATACGTGCGCCCATGCAACTGGGCATCTACGGCGGCCTGCTGGCCAGCGTGATCGTGCTGCTGCCGCTGTCATTCTGGCTGGCCGGCCGGGTGATGGCGCCGGTGAGCCGGCTGCTGCGCGCGCTGGAGGGCGCGGTGGCCAGTTATCGCGACGGCGATTTCACCTTCTCGATCGCGGTCGACCGGCGCGACGAGCTGGGCGAGCTGATCCGCATGCACAACGCGCTGGGGCACACGCTGCGCGAACAGCGCCAGCACCTGGTGCAGCGCGAGCTGCTGCTGGACACGGTGGTGCAGAACACGCCGGTGGCGCTGGTGCTGACCGATGCGATCGGTCGGGTCGCCTACGCGAACATCGCCTCGCGACACCTGTTCAATGAAGGCCGCACCCTAGTCGGGCTGGACTTCGCCGAGTTGCTGGCCGATGCGCCCGAAGCGCTGCGCAAGGCGGTGGACAGCGGCGAGGATGCCCTGCTCAGCGTGGAGATGGACGGCGGCGAGGAAACCTTCCACCTGTCGCAGCGCGCGTTCCGGCTGCAGGGCCGGCCGCATCGGCTGCACCTGTTCCGGCGCATGACGCGCGAGCTGTCGCGGCAGGAGGTGGCGATCTGGAAGCGCGTGATCCGGGTGATCAGCCACGAGCTCAACAATTCGCTGGCGCCGATCACTTCGCTGGCGCACTCCGGTGCGGAGCTGGCCCGCCGCGGCCAGATCGAGCGGCTGCCCGGCGTGTTCGCCACTATCGGCGAACGCGCGCTGCACCTGCACCGCTTCATCGCCGGCTACGCCAGCTTCGCCAAGCTGCCCACGCCGCAGCCGGTGGAGATCGAGTGGAAGCCGTTCCTCGACGGGCTGGCGCTGCATTGCCAGTACCGCCTGGCGACGCCGGTGCCGGATCGGCCGGGGCATTTCGATGCGGTGCAGATCGAGCAGGTACTGATCAACCTGATCAAGAACGCGCACGAGTCGGGCGGGCCGGACGACGAGGTCACGCTGTCGATCCTGGATGTCGGCAACGAGTTGCGCATCGAGGTGGCCGATCGTGGCCCCGGCATGAGCGAGACGGTGCTGGCGCAGGCGCTGCTGCCGTTCTATTCGACCAAGCGCTCCGGCACCGGGCTGGGTCTGGCGCTGGCGCGCGAGATCACCGAGGCGCACGGCGGCCGCGTGCTGCTGGCCAACCGCGAAGGCGGCGGCCTGCGGGTGAGCCTGCGCCTGCCGCAGGCAGCCGCCCGATAGCGCTCGAAGCGGCGCGGCCTCGCCTATACTCAAGTCTTCTTCAGGACATGGGGTGGGCAATGGGACAGCTACTTGCGTTGGTTATCGTGGTCGTGGTCATCATCGGCGTGGCCAAGCTGGTGCGTATCGTGCCGCAGGGCTTCGAGTGGACGGTGGAAACGTTCGGCAAGTACACCCGCACGCTGAGCCCGGGGCTGCATTTCCTGATTCCGATCTACCAGGCGGTGGGTCGCAAGATCAACATGATGGAACAGGTGCTGGACGTGCCCAGCCAGGACGTGATCACCAAGGACAACGCGGTGGTGCGCGTCGACGGCGTGGTGTTCTACCAGGTGCTGGACGCGTCCAAGGCGGCGTATGAGGTGTCCAACCTGGAGCAGGCGTCGCTGGCGCTGATCATGACCAATATCCGCACCGTGCTCGGCTCGATGGATCTGGACGAGTCGCTGAGTCAGCGCGATGCGATCAACGCGAAGCTGCTCAAGGTGGTGGACGAGGCGACCCATCCATGGGGCGTCAAGGTCAACCGCATCGAGATCAAGGACATCGCGCCGCCGCGCGACCTGGTCGACGCGATGGCGCGGCAGATGAAGGCCGAGCGCGAGAAGCGCGCGAACATCCTCGACGCCGAGGGCTTCCGCCAGGCCGCGATTCTCAAGGCCGAAGGCGAGAAGCAGTCGGTGATCTTGGCCGCCGAAGGCGAGAAGGAAGCCGCGTTCCGCACGGCCGAAGCGCGCGAGCGTTCGGCCGAGGCCGAGGCGAAGGCGACCACGATGGTGTCCGACGCGATCGCCAACGGCAACGTCAACGCGCTGAACTACTTCGTCGCCAACAACTACGTCGAGGCGCTCAAGGAAATGGCCAAGTCACCGAACCAGAAGATGCTGCTGCTGCCGATCGAGGCCACCGGCATCCTAGGTTCGCTGGCCGGCATCGCCGAGCTGGCGAAGGAGTCGCTCGGCCAGCAGCAGAAGCCGGCCGCCATCCAGCCGCCGCTGCGCTGAGGGCACGACGATGTGGGAGCTTTCGACGCATTACCTGTGGTGGATCCTGGCGCTGCTGCTGATCGCCGGCGAGTTGCTGCTGCCCGGCTATTTCCTGCTGTGGATCGGCCTGGGCGCCGCCGCGATGGGCGTGGTGCTGTGGGTCGATCCGACGCTGGGCCTGCTGGTGCAGGCGGTGCTGTTCGGCCTGCTCGCGTTCGCCTCCTGCGTCGGCTACGCACGCTGGCTGCGGCCCAGGCTGGAACGTCGCGTGCCCGGTGACGAGCGCCTGAACCGCCGCGCCGAGCAGTTGATCGGCCAGCGCTACGAGCTGATCGAGCCGATCGTCAACGGCCGCGGCAAGGCCCGCGTGGGCGATGGCCAGTGGCTGGTCAGCGGGCCGGACCTGCCGCTGGGCACCACGGTGGAAGTGGTCGCGGTGGAGGGCGCCACGCTGCAGGTACGCGCGGCGGCATGAGCGCAGGCGAGACCATCAGCCAGCAGCAGTTCGCCACCACGGCGTCGGCCACGCGCATCGCGTTCGTGCTGGAACTGGCGCGGCGGCTGCATCAGTACGGCACCTCGGCGCCGCGGCTGGAGATGGCCATCGCCGGCGCGGCGCAGCGGCTCGGGCTGTCCGCCGATGTCTGGTCCAGTCCCACCGCGATCATCATCTCCTTCGCCGACCTGGCCCAGGGCGAGGAAGGCGTGGCGCAGACCACCCAGGTGATGCGGTTGGCGCCGGGCGAGGTGAATCTGGAGCGGCTGTGCCAGGCCGACGACATCGCCGATCGTGCGATCGCCGGGGAGCTTGGCCTGCGCGAGGGCTTCCGCCTGCTGCGCGAGCTGGGCCGGCCGGACACGCGGCGCGAGAAGATCGGCTCGATCGCCAGTTACGGCCTGTCCGCCGCCAGCATCGCGGCGTTGTTCCTGCACAGCTCCTGGGTGGACCTGGTGGTGGCGGGGGTGATCGGTGTGATCATCGGCTGCATCACCCTGCTCGCAGCCAGCCGGCCGCGGCTGGCGGTGGCCAGCGACGCGATCTGCGCGCTGGTGGCGACCACGGTGACGATCGTGGTGAGCGCGTTCGTGGTGCCGCTGGCGATCAAGTCGGTGGTGCTGGCCAGCCTGATCATCCTGGTGCCGGGCATGTCGCTGACAAACGCCGTGCGCGAGATTTCCAGCGGGCACCTGGTGTCCGGCATGGCGCGCATGGGCGGCGCGATGTCGACCCTGCTCAAGCTCACCTTCGGCACCATCGCGGCGACCCAGCTGTGTGCCGCGGTGGGCATCATGGCCCGCGACTTCGCGCTGCCGGCGTTGCCGACCTGGACCGATTTTCCGGCCCTTCTGGTCGCGGCGATCGCGTTCGCGATCCTGTTCCGCGCGGCCCGACGCGACTGGCCGGTGGTGATCGTGGCGGTGGTGGTGGGCTACCTGGCCACGCGCTGGGGCGGTGCGATCTCCGGCTCGCTGCCGGGCGCGCCGGTGGGCGTGTTCCTGGGCGGCCTGCTTTTGGGCGCGCTGGCGAACGTCTATGCGCGCTTCGCGCATCGCCCGGGCGCGGTCATCCGCGAGCCGGGCATCCTGCTGCTGGTGCCGGGCAGCGTGGGGTTTCGCAGCGTGTCGTTCCTGCTCGAGCGCGATACCACGTTGAGCGTCGATACCGGCCTGCTGCTGGTCACCCTGCTGGTGTCGCTGGTGGCGGGGCTGATGTTCGGCGACCTGCTGGTTTCGCCCCGGAGATCTCTTTAAATCAAAAGCGGCCGAAGACGCTGGCGATCTCGTTTGCCTTGCACGTCAAGACGACGAGACTGCACGGCACCTTCGCCTCCTCCCCTGCAAGGCAGGGGAGGATTGAGGAGGGGTTGCTCCTGGCTTAGGCCAAGATCAAAAGCCACCCCCTCCTGGCCTCCCCCGGCTTTGCAGGGGGAGGAATCAAGCGAATATGGCCTTGCCCTGGACCAACAAAAAAGCGCCGGCATCAAGCCGGCGCTTTTCATTGAAGCGGCCAACGGAACAGCGATCAGATCGCCAGATCCTTTTCCTTCTTGCCGGCCTTCAACGCATCATTGAACCAGTGCGGACGCTTGCCGCGGCCGGACCAGGTCTGTGCGGGATTGGCCGGGTTGCGGTATTTCGGCGCGACCGTCCCGGTGCTGCGCTTGGCCTTGCCGCGCGTGCCGCCGAAGATGTCTTCGAAGGTATAACCCTCGGCCTTGATCAAGGCATGCACTTTCTCGCGCAACTTGACGACCTTTTCCTTGCGCAGTTCATTCTGGCGAATCTGCGCCTTGCTGATCAGGTCATTGAGTTGGTTGTGATTGAGGTTCTTGATATCGACGGCCATGATTTGACTCCCGGGGGTAAGTATCGACAATTGAACGGTCTGGCTATGGTCTGGCCATTATTGGGAACAAAGCCGGACGCATTTGAAGTTGTTGCAATACTGATTCTCGCTGATTTGCGGAATCCTTGTAAAGCGCAGTGCACTTGTGAAATGTACTTTCACATTAAGCATAATTAATAGTGTGACCAGTTTCGAATTAGCACAACAAATGCAAAAAAACGGCCGCACTGGGCGGCCGTTTTTGTTAATGCGGCGGCTGGCCGGTTCAGCCGAGCAGGGCAAACAGTTCGTCTTCGCTGAGCGGGCGGCTTTCGCTGTCTTCGCGGGCGCGATATTCCAGGGTGCCCGCGGCCAGTCCGCGCTCGCTGACTACGACGCGGTGCGGAATGCCGATCAGCTCCATGTCGGCGAACATGCTGCCGGCGCGTACACCACGATCGTCCAGCAAGGCCTCGATGCCGCGCTGGCCCAGCGCCTGGTACAGCGCTTCGGCGGCGGCGCTGACGGCAGGCGCGTTCTTCGGATTGATCACGCATACCGCCACGCGCCAGGGCGCCATGGCTTCCGGCCAGAGGATGCCGGCTTCGTCGTGGCGCTGCTCGATCGCGGCGGCGACGATGCGGCTGACGCCGATGCCGTAGCAGCCCATGGTCATCACCTGCGGCTTGCCGCTTTCGTCTACCACGGTGGCGCCAAGCGTCTCGGCGTATTTCGTGCCCAGCTGGAACACGTGGCCGACCTCGATGCCGCGGGCGAGGTGCAGCACGCCCTTGCCGTCGGGGGAAAGGTCGCCTTCGACCACGTTGCGCAGGTCGGCGATGCGGGTGATGCGCGCATCGCGCTCCCAGTTCGCGCCGGTGCAGTGCGTGCCGTCGACATTGCCGCCGCAGACGAAGTCGGCGAGCACGGCAGCGTCGCGGTCGACGATCACAGGGATCGACGCCGGCAGGCCGACCGGGCCGATGAAACCGGGACGCGTGCCGGTGGCGGCGCGGATTTCCTCCTCGCTGGCGAGCACCGATTCGTCCGGCAGCTCGGCCAGCTTGCCGGCCTTGACCGCGTTGATCTCGTGGTCGCCGCGCAGGCACAGCGCGACCAGGCCGTCGCGACCGCGCACCAGCAGGGTCTTCACGCACTGCTGCGGGCTGACCTTGAGGAAGCTGGCGATGTCGTCGATGGTCTTCTGCGTGGGCGTGTCGACTTGCTGCAGGGCGGCGGCAGGAGCAGGGCGTTGGGCAGTCGGCGCCAGCGCCTCGGCCTTCTCGATATTCGCGGCGTAATCCGAACCGTCGGAAAACACGATGGCATCCTCACCGGAATCGGCCAGCACCTGGAATTCGTGGCTGGCATTGCCGCCAATGGCGCCGGTGTCGGCCTGCACCGCGCGGAAGGTCAGGCCGAGGCGGGTGAAAATGCGCGAATAAGCCTGGTACATCGCCGCGTAGGTCTCGGCCAGCGATTCCTGGGTCAGGTGAAACGAATAGGCATCCTTCATCAGGAATTCGCGCGCGCGCATCACGCCGAAACGCGGGCGGATCTCGTCGCGGAACTTGGTCTGGATCTGGTAGAAGTTGACCGGCAGCTGCTTGTAGCTTTTCAGCTCGTTGCGGGCAAAGTCGGTGACCACTTCTTCGTGGGTCGGGCCGTAGCAGAATTCCTGGCCCTTGCGATCCTTGATTTTCAGCAACTGGCCGCCGAATTTCTCCCAGCGGCCGGTTTCCTCCCACAATTCTTTCGGCTGCACCGACGGCATCAGCATTTCGATCGCGCCGGCGCGGTCCATTTCCTCGCGCACGATGTTTTCCACCTTGCGCAGCACGCGCAGGCCCAGCGGGCTCCAGGTGTACAGGCCGGAAGCGAGCTTGCGGATCATGCCGGCGCGCAGCATCAGCCGGTGGCTGGCGATTTCGGCGTCGGCAGGGACTTCCTTGACGGTGGCCAGGTGAAATTGGCTGAGGCGCATGCGGGCGGTTCCGGCGTGAATGAAGACGCCCATTGTAGCGGGCCGCCGTCACCGTCGCAGACCATGGCCGGCACCGGCCGGCCCGATGCCGGCGGTGCCGCAGCCTGGTGATGGCTTAGCGGGCCTGCTGGCAGAACTGGTCGTATTGCGTCTGCGCCGCGGCGGTCTGCTGCTTGCGCTGGGCATCGTCGAGCGCGACGGTCTTGCCGCCCTGCTGCATCACCACCGGACCGCCGGCCTGCAGTGCGGTGAGGTTGGCCTTCAGCGTATCGCACATCTTGCCGCGGTTTTCCGGCGTGTCGGCCACCGGTTTGGCCGGCTCGGCCGCGGCGCCCTTGCTTTCCGGCGTTTCGCTGGGCGCCGGCGCGGCCAGCGGTTCCACGGTGCCGGTGGTGGTCACCTTCTCATACTTCGTGCCCTGTGCCGGCGGCGCTTCCGAGTAGTGCACGGTGCCGCTGGCGTCCGTCCATTTGTAGACCTGGGCGGCGGCCAGCGGGGCCAGCAACAGCAGCGCCACGGCAATCAGCGAACGATGCATGGTGTTCTCCATGTTTGCGTGAAATATCAGGTTCACCTTGTTATCACCCCGGCGTTCCGGACTCAAGCAGCCGATGGTTTACACTGCGCGCATCCTGTCACGGATTGATTCATGAGCGAGCCACTGCCCGTCCGCCCGCCCCGCCACCGGGGTATCTACCTGCTGCCGAACCTGTTCACCACGGGGGCGATGTTTGCGGGTTTCTACGCGATCATCGCCAGCATCGGCGGCCGTTATACCGAGGCGGCGGTCGCGGTGTTCATCGCCGCGCTGCTGGATGGCATGGACGGCCGCGTGGCGCGGATGACCGGCACCCAGACCGAGTTCGGCGTGCAGTACGACTCGCTGTCCGACCTGGTCAGTTTCGGGCTGGCGCCGGCGCTGGTGATGTATACGTGGTCGCTGTCGACGCTGCGCGATTTCGGCCCGCTGTGGGGCAAGCTGGGCTGGGCCGCCGCGTTCATCTACGCCGCCTGCGCCGCGTTGCGGCTGGCGCGCTTCAATACCCAGGTCGGCGTGGCCGACAAACGTTATTTCCAGGGGTTGGCCAGCCCGGCGGCGGCGGCGGTGTGCATGTCGTTCGTGTGGAGCGTGGACAAGTTCGGCCTGGCCGGCAGCGATTTCTGCTTCATCACGCCGGTGATCGCGATCGTGGTCGGCCTGCTGATGGTCAGCCGTTTCCGCTATTTCAGCTTCAAGTCGCTGCCGATGGGCGATCGCCAGCGCGTGCCGTTCGTGTGGATGGTGGTCGCGGTGCTGCTGCTGGCCTTGCTGATCCTGGACACGCCGCGCGTGTTGTTCGTTGGCTTCACGCTCTATCTGTTGTCCGGCCCGGTATGGACCATCTGGAGCCTGGCCACGCATCGGCGCCGGGCACGGCGCAGCGCGGCATGAGCGCCCTGCCGCGCCAGCACGTCAGCGCCGACCATCGCGCCCGCGTATTGCGCGCGCTGGGTGTGACGCCATGGCAGCGGCGCGCGGCGCCCGCCGCCGTTACGGCAGGCGAGGGCGAGCAGGAATACGCGACCGCCGACATGGCGGCGAACGTCGCCTGCGTGGTGGTGTTGCCGCAGGACTGCAGCGCGCGCGAACTCGACCTGGTCGGCCGCGCCCTGAATGCGTGCGGCGCCGCCCTGGCGCGCGCCGCGCGGGTCACGGTGAGCGGCGGCCAGCTGGCTGCGGGCGTGCCCGAGGCACAGGCCTACCTGGTGTTCGGCGAAGCGCAGGCGCACGCGCTGGGCCGCGCGCTGCCGGCGGCGGTGATGCATCAGGCGCAGATCGTGCTGGCCGACGAACCGGCGCTGGTGCTGACCAGTGCCGATGCCAAGCGACGGCTATGGAACGCGCTGCGCAGCGTGCGCCGCGCGCTGGCCGCTGCGGGCGGCTAAGCGCCATGGTCGCGGTGATCAAGCCGGTGATCCAGGTGCGCGGCATGCGGGCCGAAGACCTGGATACGGTCAGCGCGCTGGAAAATGCCTCCTACGAATTCCCGTGGTCGGCAGGCATCTTCAGCGATTGCGTGAAGGCCGGGCACCCATGCTGGGTGCTGTGCGTGGACGAGGCGATCGCCGGCTACGGCATCCTGTCGATGGGCGCCGGCGAGGCGCATGTGCTGAACCTGTGCATCGGGCCGGACTGGCGTGGCCGCGGCCTGGGCCGGCACCTGCTGGGGCGCTTGCTGGACATCGCGCGCTGGAACGGCGCCGAGCGGGTATTCCTCGAGGTGCGTCCGTCGAACCCGCTGGCGAAGACGCTGTACGAGTCGGTGGGCTTTCGCGAGATCGGGCGTCGGCCGCGCTATTACCCCGCGCGCCATGGTCGCGAGGACGCGATCGTGATGGCACTCGAGCCCAATATGGCCGAAGGCCATATTGGGAAATAGATGAAGAGGCTTCGGGTGCTTCGAAGCGCTTGATCCACTCCCAGCCTCCCCCTGCAAACAGGGGAAGGGGCGATCATCAACCCTGCAGCTTCGCTGCCTGTTCGCACAGCGCGCCCAGCGTGGTATTCCAGTCGGCGATGCGCTGGCGTTCCTGCGCCACCACCTCGGCCGGTGCGTTGGCGACGAAGCTGGCATTGCCGAGCTTGCCTTCGCACTTCCTGATCTCGACCTCGATGCGGGCGATTTCCTTGGCCAGGCGCGTCTTTTCGGCGCCGAGATCGATCAGTCCGGCGAGCGGGATCAGCACGCGCAGCGTGCCGACCACGGCCGCGGCCGCGGCGGGTTCTTCAGCCCCGTCCTCGATCCACTGCGGCATTTCGGTGCGGGCGAGGAAGGCGATCTGGGCGGCGAACTTCGTCACGCGGGCACGGTCGCCGGCATCGCCGTCGGCCAGCAGCAGCGGGATCGTCTTGCCGGGCGAGATGTTCATTTCGGAACGGATCCTGCGGACGCCCGAAAGCACGTTCTTGAACCACTCGATCTCGGCCGTGGCCGCGTCGTCGGCGACGATGTCTTCGTCACGCGGCCACGGTCTCTGCATCAGGCTGCCTTCGCCGAGGCCGAGCATCGGCGCCACCGACGCCCACACTTCCTCGGTGATGAACGGGATCACCGGATGCAGCGCGCGCAGCACGCTTTCCAGCACCACCAGCAAGGTGTGCCGGGTCGAAGCGGCCGCGGCGGCGTCGCCACCGTTCAAGGCCGGCTTCGACAGCTCCAGGAACCAGTCGCAATACTCGTTCCAGACGAATTCGTACAGCGCCTGCGCTAGCAGGTCGAAGCGGTAGCTGACGAAGTGCTGCTCGACTTCGCCCAGCGTCTGCTTGAGGCGGGTGAGGATCCACCGCTCGGCTTCGGTCACCGGCGCACCGGCCGGCGCGACGATCTCGCCTTCCGGCAAATTCATCAGCACGAACCGCGCCGCGTTCCACAGCTTGTTGCAGAACGCCTTGTAGCCTTCGGCGCGCTTGATGTCGAAGTTGATCGTGCGGCTGTAGCTGGCCAGCGCGGCGAAAGTGAAGCGCAGCGCGTCGGTGCCGATCGCGGGGATGCCGTCGGGGTAATCCTTGCGGATGCGCTTCTCGACCTTGGCGCGCACCTGCGGGATCAGCAGCGACCGGGTGGATTTTTCCACCAGCGGCTCCAGCGCGATGCCATCGATCAGGTCCAGCGGGTCCAGCGTGTTGCCCTTGGACTTGGACATCTTCTGGCCTTCTGCATCGCGCACGATGGCGTTGATGTAGACCTCGCGGAACGGGATGCGGCCGGTGAAGTACTTGGTCGCCATCACCATGCGTGCGACCCAGAAGAAGATGATGTCGAAGCCGGTGACCAGCACCGCGCTGGGCAGGAAGATCTTGTCCTGCTCCCAGTTCGCGACGATCTCGCCGCGCTCGTTCTTCACCGGTCCGTTCGCGGGCCAGCCCAGCGTGGAGAAGGGCCACAACGCCGAACTGAACCAGGTATCGAGTACATCGTCGTCCCGGCGCAGCGTGCCGACCGGTTGGGAAGTGGCGTTGGCGCGCGCGTCGGCTTCGTCCTCGCCCACGAAGATGTTGCCGGCTTCGTCGTACCACGCCGGGATGCGATGGCCCCACCAGAGCTGGCGGCTGATGCACCAGTCCTGGATGTTGTCCAGCCACTGGGTGTAGGTGGTCGACCAGTTCTCCGGCACGAACTTGATCTCGCCCGAACGCACGGCATCCAGCGCCGGTTCGGTGATCGCCTTGCGGCCGCCGGGACGTCCATCCTTCTGGACGTCCGAAGTCAGATCGACGAACCACTGGTCGGTCAGCATCGGTTCGATCACCGCGTCGGAGCGCTGGCTCACCGGCACCTGCAGCTTGTGCGGCTTCGTCTCGACCAGCAGGCCGGAGGCTTCGAGGTCGGCCAGCACGGCTTTGCGCGCGTCGTAGCGATCAAGGCCGCGGTATTTTTCCGGCGCGTTGTCGTTGACCTTCGCATCCAGCGTGAAGATGGTGATCGGCGCCAGCTGGTGGCGCTGGCCGATCGCGTAGTCGTTGAAGTCGTGCGCCGGGGTGATCTTCACGCAGCCGGTGCCGAACTCGCGGTCCACGTAATCGTCGGCAATTACCGGAATCTGCCGGCCGGTCAACGGCAGGTGCAGCATCTGGCCGATCAGATGGGCATGACGCTCATCCTCCGGATGCACCGCCACGGCCACGTCGCCCAGCATGGTTTCCGGGCGCGTGGTGGCGACCACCAGCGACGCGGCGCCGTCGGCGGTCATGTAACGGATCGACCACATGTGGCCATCACGCTCGACGTTGTTCACTTCGAGGTCGGAGACGGCCGTGCCCAGCAGCGGGTCCCAGTTCACCAGCCGGTTGCCGCGGTAGATCAGGCCCGCGCGATACCAGTCGATGAACACCTTGCGCACCGCGGCCGACAGGCCCTCGTCCATGGTGAAACGCTCGCGCGACCAGTCCGCGGCGGCGCCGATGCGGCGCATCTGGTTGGTGATGGTGGAACCGGATTCCTCCTTCCACTGCCACACCCGCTCGACGAACGCATCGCGGCCCAGGTCGTGCCGGGTCTTCTCCTCGACCGCCAGTTGGTTCTCCACGATCTTCTGGGTGGCGATGCCGGCATGGTCGGTGCCGACCTGCCACAACGTGTTGAAGCCGCGCATGCGGTGGTAGCGCACCAGCATGTCCATCACCGTCTGCTGGAACGCATGTCCCATGTGCAGCGTGCCGGTGACGTTCGGCGGCGGCAGCAGGATGCAATACGGCTCGCCCTTGCCTGACGGCCGGAACGCGCCGCTGGCTTCCCAGCGCTGGTACCACGTCGACTCGATCTGGGCAGGCTCGAAACTCTTTTCCATCTGAATTGCGCTCGGTGGCGCGCGCGGGACGCGCGCTTTGTCATGAGGTAAAGCGGTGATTGTACGGGGCGGGGGCCGGGCTGCCAAAAACCGCCTTTGCCGCGGGCACGTTCGGCGCCAAAGCTGCCACTTCGGGCGCCGCGGTCGATGACGGCTCAGGGCAGCAGGTCGATACCAAAGCGCCGCATCAGCAGGGCGAATGCGCCGAAGCACACGACGGTGATCAGCACGCAGGCCAGCAGGGTCGGCCAGAAGCCCAGCCGCGGCAACAGCGCCGGGAAGGCGAGGAACATCGGCAGGGTCGGCACCACGTACCAGAAGGTGTACCAGGCGTGGTTGGCGATCTTGGTCTGCGACTGATGCTCGACGTGCAGCCAGATCAGCGCCAGCACGGTGACCAGCGGCAGCGCCGCGATCAGCCCGCCGAGGCGGTCGCTGCGCTTGGCCGCTTCGGACACGATCACCACCACCGCGGCGGTGACCAGGTATTTGCTGATGAGCCAGGCCATCGGGCGCTCCGCGAAAGGGAAGTCTGCCGGCGGGCGCGAGTCAGTGGGCCGGCGCGGGAAGGCCGCGCAGGAAGGTGGTGAAGCTCGCCAGGTTGGCTTGCCAGCCGCCGGGATCGCGCGCCGCGACCAGGGTCGAGGCGCCGTGCACACCGACCTTGGGCTGGTAGTGCACGATGTTGGCGCCGTGCGCGTCGCGCAGTACCTCGGCCACGTCGCCGGCCTCGTCCGGGTCGGTGGTGATGTAGAACGGCACGATCACCTTGGCGGCTGCGTGCTTGATCAGATCCTTGTCGTCGAAGTATTCGCCCGGCGAGAAGCTGGCGATGGCGCTCAGGTCTTGCGGATGTTTCGCGGCCAGCATGATCACCAGCGATGAACTGTAGGAACTGCCCACCGCGACGATGCGCGCGTAGTGCTGCGTGCCGGCCCAGGCCAGGGCGGCCTCGAGATCGGGCAGCGCGGCCAGGTAATCCGCCGACGCGCCGAGCCTCGCCACGGTTTCGTTGTGGCCGCCGAACAGGTCGCCGCCGGAGCGCTGGTCGATCGCGAGCGTGTCGAAACCCAGTTTCTGCAGCGCCGGTACCACGCTGTCGTACTCGTGCCGGTTCGCGTGGGCCTGATGAAACAGCAGGACGATGCTGCGGCCGTGCGGCTGCGCCCGGCTGAGCGTGCCGTACACCGTCACGCCGTCGGCGGCGTGCAGGCTCAGCGGTTCGCCGGCCAGCGCGAGGGCGGGCAGGCAGAGCAGGATCAGGCAGGCCCAGCGGACGAGGCGGACAGGGGTCATGAGGTGCATGGCGGGACTCCTCGGGGATACCCGGCGCAGGCTACGTGAGGCGTCGGGCAAAGGCCAGCGGCGGCGCAGCGACTCAGCGCGCGCGCAGCTCGCGGCCGTAGCCGTGCACTTCGTCGACCAGCACTTTCACGTGCTCCGGATTCACTTCCGGGGTGATGCCGTGGCCCAGGTTGAACACGTGGCCGGGGTGGTTGCCGTAGCTGTCGAGCACGGCGCGGGCCTCGCGGCGGATCACCTCGGGGTTGGCGCGCATCACGGCCGGATCGAGGTTGCCTTGCAGGGCGACCTTGCCGGCGACGGCGCGGCGGGCGTCGGCGAGATTCATGGTCCAGTCGACGCCAAGGGCGGCGCAGCCGATGTCGGCCATGTCCGCCAGATGCTGGCCGGCACCCTTGGAGAACAGGATCACCGGCAGCTCGCGCGCACGAGTGTCGGCTTTCAGCGCGGCGACGATCTGCGCCATGTAGCGCAGCGAGAATTCGCGGAACGGGGCGGGGCCGAGCAAGCCGCCCCAGGTATCGAAGATCATCAGCGCCTGCGCGCCGGCGGCAGCCTGGGCGATCAGGTAGGCGGCAACGGATTGCGCCAGCGTGTCGAGCAACTGGTGGGCGAGCTTCGGCTCGTTCCAGCACATCGCCTTCAGCGTGGCGAAGTCGCGCGAGCCGGCGCCTTCGACCATGTAGCAGGCCAGCGTCCACGGGCTGCCGCTGAAGCCGATCAGCGGCACGCGGCCGTGCAGTTCCTGGCGGATCAGCCGCACAGCATCCATCACATAACGCAGCTCGCCGTCCATGTCGGGCACGGCGAGTTTCGTGACGTCGGCGGCGCTGCGCACGGGACGCGCGAACTGCGGGCCTTCGCCGTGGGCGAACGACAGGCCCAGGCCCATCGCGTCGGGGATGGTGAGGATGTCGGAGAACAGGATCGCGGCGTCCAGTTCGAAGCGCTCGAGCGGCTGCAGGGTCACTTCGCAGGCGTACTCGGGGTTCTGCGCCAGGCCCATGAAGCTGCCGGCACGCTCGCGGGTGGCGCGGTATTCGGGCAGGTAGCGGCCGGCCTGGCGCATCACCCAGATCGGTGTGGTGTCGGTGGGTTCGCGGCGCAATGCGCGCAGGAAGCGGTCGTTCTTCAACACGTCAGTCATTTCAATCAACGTCCGTACGGGCCTTCCAGCCCCTGGGCAAACATCAGGCGGAAGCCGCGCTTGAGCTGGGCGTCACGGGCTTTCTCGAAGGCGGCGACCGCCTCGTCGCGCTCCAGGAACTGTTCGCGCTTCATCGTGGCGCGGCCGCCCTGGGTGCCCGATTCGCGGTACAGCGTCCAGCCGCCGAGCAGGTCCTGCTCCAGCGTGATCTGGACGTAGCGGGGTGCGTCGGTACTGCCGGGCACGGTTTGCAGATAGAGGCGCATGGGTTCCAGGGATGCAGCACGAACGGGCGCGTAGCCGGACGCCACAGTTTATAGGATTTGCGCGGGCGCACCCGCGGCCCGGCCGGGCCATGTCGTCACACCCGGCGGTTCATCCCGCGGCTTGCAGCACGGCCAGCACGTCGGTCTCGTCCACGCCGCCGACGATCTCGGCCCGCCCGATGCCGCGCCACAGGATCAGCCGCAGCGTGCCGGCGGTGTTCTTCTTGTCCAGCCGCATCAGCGCCAGCAGTTGCTGCGCATTCATGCCGGGCGGGATCGCGACGGGCAGGCCGAGGGTTTCCAGCAGGCGCTGCAGGCGGGCGGTGGCGGCCGCTTCGCTCATGCCCAGGCGTTCGGACAGCCGGGCGGCCAGCAGCATGCCCACCGCCACGCCTTCGCCATGCAGCAGGGTGGTGTAGTGGCCGGCGGTCTCCAGCGCGTGACCGAAGGTGTGGCCGAAGTTGAGCAGGGCGCGTTCGCCCTGCTCGGTCTCGTCGCGGGCGACCACGCCGGCCTTGTACTGGACCTTGCGCGCGATCGCTTCCAGCACGGTAGCGGGGTCACGCGCGGCCAGCGCGGCGGCGTGTCGTTCCAGCCAGGCGAAGAACGGCTCGTCGCCGATCGCCGCGCCCTTGATCACCTCGGCCAGGCCGGCGCGGTATTCGCGATCGGGCAGGGTGGCCAGGGTGTCGATGTCGGCGATCACCGCGCGCGGCTGGTGGAACGCGCCGGCGAGATTCTTGCCGACCGGCAGATTCACGCCGGTCTTGCCGCCGACCGAGGAATCGACCATCGCCAGCAAGGTGGTCGGCATCTGGATGAAGTCGATGCCGCGCATCCAGCACGCCGCGCTGAAGCCGGCCAGGTCGCCGACCACGCCGCCGCCCAGCGCGATCACGCAGGCGTCGCGGGTGGCGCCGAGCTGGCCCAGCGCTTCCAGTGCGCGGCCGACGTTGGCGAACGTCTTGTGTGCCTCGCCGTCGTCGAGCAGGAAGGACGACCAGCGCAGGCCGTCCAGCCCTGCCTCGATGCGCGACAGGTACAGCGGCGCCACCGTGGTGTTGCTGACCACCAGCGCATGCCGGCCGCGCAGCATGGCGCGCCAGCGCGCGTGATCGCCGAGCAGGCCGGCGCCGATCCAGACCGGGTAGCTGCGCTGGCCGAGGGCGACGGTGATCGTCTGGGATGCCGGGTCGTTCATGCGATCTGCCTGGGCGAGGCGCCGGGGCGCTGCCAATGATGGTCGATCAGTGCGATGCAGCGTTCGCTCGCGGCGGCTACGCTGCCGTGTTCGCCGGGCACGGCAAGATCGGCGAGTTCGCGGTAGATCGGCTCGCGCACCTGCGCCATCACCTGCAGCCGTTCGCGGCGGTCGGGCACCGCCAGCAACGGGCGGCGGTGGTCGCGCTCCAGCCGCTCCAGCTGCTGTTCGATCGTGGTCTGCAGCCACACCACGTAGCCGCGCTCGCGCAAATACTGGCGGTTGTGCGGCGCGAGCACCACGCCGGCGCCGGTGGCCAGCAGCACGCCGGGGCGGCGGCTGCATTCGTCCAGCAGCGTGCTTTCGCGCTGGCGGAAACCGGCCTCGCCCTCGATCTCGAATACCGTGTTCACGTCCACGCCGCAATGACGTTCGATCTCCTGGTCGAGATCGACGAAGGTCAGGCCATAATGCGCGGCAAGCCGTCGCCCGATCGAGGTCTTGCCGGCACCGGTGGGACCGATGAGGAACAGGTTGTGCGACGGGTTCATGGGCAAATGCTAACAGGGCGGATCAACCTGGGCAGATCGACAGGAGGGTGGTGGTGAGCGAACGTATCCTGCTGGCCGGATGCGGCGATCTCGGCGAACGCGTGGCGCAGCGCCTGCGTGCGCACGGCGACGAGGTGTGGGCGCTGCGGCGCCAGCCGCCGGCGCGCGGCATGCACGGCATGCATTGGCTGCGCGGCGACCTGACCGATCCGGCCAGCCTGCGCGAACTGCCGGCCGGGATCACCCGGCTGGTCTTTCTGCCGGCGCCGGCGACGCGCGACAAGGCGGCGTACCGCGCGATCTTCGTGGACGGCCTGCGTCACCTGCTCGACGCGCTCGATCGCCGCAAGCTGGCACGGGTGCTGTTCGTCTCGTCCAGCGCCGTGTACGGCGAGCACGACGGCGACTGGGTCGACGAGGCCACCCCGACCGACCCGCCGGGATTCAACGGTGCGGTGTTGCTCGAGGCCGAGCAGTGGCTGGCGGAGCAATCGTTGCCGTCGACCGTGCTGCGGCTGGCCGGCTTGTACGGGCCGGGGCGGCTGCAGCTGATCGAACGCCTGCGTGCGGGGCAGCTGCGGGTGCCGCGCGAGACGCCGCACTGGGCCAACCGAATCCACGTCGACGATGCCGCTGCGGCGATCGCGCATCTGCTGCAGCTGAAGTCGCCGCAGCCGCTGTATCTTGGCGTCGACGACACGCCGATGCCGCTCGACGAGCTGTACGATTTCCTGGCTGCCCTGATCGATGCGCCGTTGCCGGCCGAGGGTGCGGCGCCAGCCGGTGTGGGCAGCAAGCGGCTGCGCAATGCGCGGCTGCGCGTCAGTGGCTGGGCGCCGCAATGGCCGGACGCGCACGAAGGCTACGCGGCGCTGCTCGACAGCTGAACCATCCACTACGGAGAACCGCCATGGCAAACAGCGTTCCGCATCATCAGGTCAGCACCACCAACGAGATTCCCGGCTGCCGTATCGTGCGTTCATTCGGCATCGTGCGCGGCATCACCGTGCGTTCGCGCAGCGTGGTCGGCAATCTCGGCGCGGCGCTGCAGACCATCGTCGGCGGCAATATCTCGATCTATACCGAGCTGTGCGAGAAGGCGCGCGAGGAGGCGTTCGAACTGATGCTGCGGCACGCCGCCGCGATGGGTGCGAACGGCGTGGTGGCGATGCGCTACGACGCAAACGAGGTGGCCCAGGGCGTCACCGAGGTGTTGGCTTATGGCACGGCCGTGCAGGTCGAAGCGTCAACGTGAGGTGATTTTGCAGTGCGGCTTGTCCTTGCGCACGGCAGCGGGTCAGACTCGGGGTTCAGGCGGGGGAAGCGCAGCGTGCCGTTTGCACGATTCCACCGGAGAATATCGCCATGTCGGTAGCCAAGGTCATCGAGATCAATGCGTCGTCCAGCAAGGGCGTGGAAGATGCCGTGCAGCACGGATTGAAGAAGGCGGGGGAGTCAGTGAAGAACATCAAGGGCGCCTGGGTCAACGAGATCAAGGTGGTCACCAAGGACGACGGCACCATCACCGAGTGGCGCGTCAACCTGAAGATCAATTTCGTCGTCGACTGATCGACCAAGGTCGGAGAGCCGGGTCGGGGCAGCGCCATGCTTCCCCGTTCCCCCGGTTCAGCCGTGGCTGAGCCCGGTCACGTGGCGGTCGTCGTCGTACTCCACGCAGGTGTCGGCCAGGGCCGGCAAGGTGGCCAGCGCATGCCGGCTGAGCCGCTCGAAATGCGCCAGGAACCGCCCCATCGCGGTGGCGCCCATCGCCAGGGGAGCATGCCGCGCCAGCAGATCCTGTTCCTGCTCGCCACGCCAGCGGCGCACGATCTCCCAGCTCGGCGCCTGCAGCACGATCAGCGCATCGAACTTGCGCCATAGCGGCTGATAGCCGCGCAACTGCTTGTTGACCCAGTGGCGCCAGCTGCCATCGGGGTCTTCGGTGCGCTCCAGTTCGTTGACCGGCCTGGCCAGCGCGACCTGCAACTGCGGCCGGATGCCGAGCGCCCAACCTTCCACGATCACCAGTCGCGGCGGGCGCGTGGTACGCGGCCAGCGCGACGGCGGGAAGCGGGTATCGCGGCCCTTGTCAAAACGCGGGTGCGACACCGGCAGCTTGTCCGAGGCGTGCGGCAGGGCGGCCAGCACCGACATCATCAGCTCGATCTCGTGCGTGCCCGGCACGCCACGGGTGCGCAGCAGCGGGTGCACGTCGCGCGCCAGCGCCTCGCGGTCGCTGCGGGCGTAGTAGAAGTCGTCCAGCGCGAGCACCTCGGTGGGCCAGCCACGCGCTTCGGCCTGGGCCTTCATCACCCGCGCCAGGGTGCTCTTGCCGCTGCCCTGCAGGCCGGACAAGCCCAGGATGTAGGGGCGGCGCGAGCGGGCGATGCGCCCGGCATACTGGTCGAGCAGGTGGCCGGCGAGGGCCTCGTTCTGCAGGTCGGCGTGGGACGTCATCCGTGGGACACCGTGGTTCCGGGAGGGATTTCCGCCACCGGCAGGCAGCGGCGGCGGGGCAACCCGCAAACGGGCATGTCGCTGCCGCCTTCACATTCCATGAGCGAAAATGGCGTCGCCATCCGGGGTGCGGCGGTACTGGATGAAGGGGGCATTGCACTATTATCGGTCAGGTTCATCCGCGCCATGATGGCGCGTGTCGGCCACGATGCAAAAGGAAAGTTTCAGACATCATGCTCAAATCCGAGATTCTCGACACCTTCCTGCACCTGCTGGACGAAGCCAAGGCCAGCGGCGACCGCGAGCCGACGGCGATGAACCTGGCCACCGTGGACGGTTCCGGCCGGGTCGCCTCGCGCATCGTGCTGCTCAAGGGCGCCGACGAACGCGGCTTCCGCTTCTACACCAATTACGAAAGCGACAAGGGCGGCCAGCTCGAAGCGCACCCGCAGGTGGCGCTGTGCTTCCACTGGAAGCAGGTGCGCGAGGGCGTGCAGGTGCGCGTGGAAGGCGCGGCGCGCAAGCTGCAGGCGGAGGAGTCGGATGCCTACTTCGCCAGCCGCCCGCGCGGCAGCCAGATCGGCGCGTGGGCCTCGCTGCAGTCGCAGACGCTGCCCGACCGTGACAGCTTCGAACAGCGTGTGGCGCGCTACGAGCAGCAGTTCGAAGGCCACGAAGTGACCCGGCCGCCGCACTGGGGCGGCTTCGTGGTCGAGCCGGACATGCTGGAGTTCTGGTACGGCGCCGAGTTCCGCCTGCACGAACGGGTGCGCTGGGATCGCCACGGCCAGACCTGGACCAGCCGGATGCTCTACCCATGACCCGGGCGCTGCCCGCGCAGCATGTGGCGCAGGGTGGCTTTGCCGTGCACACGCGCGGCCGCGGGTTCAGCGAGATCACCGCGCAGGTCGGCGACGCGGTGGCAGCCAGCCACGTGCAGACGGGCATCGCGCAGGTGTTCACCGCGCATACCAGCTGTTCGCTGCTGATCAGCGAGAATGCGGACCCCTCCGTGCGCAACGACCTGGAGCGCTGGTTCGCCCGTGCCGTGCCGGACGGCGATGCGATCTTCCAGCACGACGCAGAAGGTCCGGACGACATGCCGGCGCACGTCCGTTCGATCCTCACCGGGGTCAGCCTCAGCGTGCCGGTGCACGGCGGCAAGCTGATGCTGGGTACCTGGCAGGGCATCTACCTGTGGGAACACCGCATCGACCCGCACCAGCGCAAGGTCGTGGTGACCGTGTTGGGGAATTGAGCGCATGCATCACGCCGCACCGGATTCCGGCTTGCCGGACCACTTTCCGCAACGCATCGTCTGCCTCACCGAGGAGCCCACCGAGGTGCTGTACGCGCTCGGCGAGGAGCGCCGCATCGTCGGCATTTCCGGCTTCACCGTGCGACCGCCGCGGGCACGCAAGGAGAAGCCGAAGGTCTCCGCCTTCACCAGCGCGAAGATCGGCGAGATCCTGAAGCTGGAACCGGACCTGGCGATCGGCTTTTCCGACATTCAGGCCGACATCGCCCGCGAGCTGATCAAGGCCGGCGTCGAGGTATGGATCAGCAACCACCGCAGCGTCGATGGCATCCTTGCCTACATCCGCCGGCTCGGCGCGATGGTCGGTGCCCACGGGAAAGCCGAAGCCTACGCGCAGCGTGCCGAGCGGCACATCGCCGACATCCGCGCCGCCGTCGCAGGACTGCCGCGGCGGCCGAAGGTGTATTTCGAGGAGTGGGACGAACCGATCATCACCGGCATCCGCTGGGTCGCCGAGATCATCGGCATCGCCGGCGGCGACGACTGCTTCCCCGAACTCGCCAGCGAACCGCTGGCGAAGCAGCGCATCCTGCCGAACGGCGACGAGGTCGTGCGGCGCGCCCCGGACATCATCCTCGGCTCGTGGTGCGGCAAGCGCTTTCGCCCGGAGAAGGTGGCGGTGCGGCCGGGCTGGGGCACGATTCCCGCGGTGCGCGATGGCGAGCTGCACGAGATCAAGTCGCCGATCATCCTGCAGCCCGGACCGGCGGCGCTGTTCGATGGGTTGGACGAGATCCATCGGATCATCGCGGAGTGGGCGCTCCGCTGAGCTTTTTGGTTTTTGGCTTTGGTGAGAGCGACTTCAGTCGCGATTGCCCCATGAAGTTTTGTTGTTTCAGAGCGAGAGCTTTCGTGCGCCTACGGCGCCCGAGTTACTTTTCTCTCGGCAAGTGAGACTCGCCCTCGCAAGAAGGACGAAAGCTCTTGCTTCAAAAAAGGCAGCGACCGAAGCCGCCACCCACAAGAGAAAACTCAGGCGCCCATGGCCAGTCGGGCACCGAGGTCGAGCAGTGGCGCGGCGATCAGCAGGCGTGCCAGCAGCAGCACGATCATCACCACCATCGGTGCGAAGTCGATCTGGCCGGCGATCAGCTTGCCGTGCAGCGGGCGCAGCAACGGGGCAACGATGCTGCCGGCGAGTTGCAGCAGCGGATGGCGGCGGTCCACCGAGAACATGCTCAACAGCGACCAGCCGAAGATCAGCACCAGGTAGAACAGCAGCACGAAGTCGAGCAGCTCGGCCAGCGACAGCACGATCAGGCCGAGCGGGTGCGGCATCACGCCGAGCAGGGCGAACAGCAGCAGGCGCTTGACCAGCATCGCCAGCCACGCCAGCAACAGGGCGGCCAGGTTGACCCGGCGCCAGTTCGGCAGCACACGGCGGATCGGTGCCAGCACTGGGTTGGTGTAGCGGTAGACGAACTGGCTCAGCGGATTGTGGAAGTCCGCGCGGCAGGCCTCGGCGGCCACGCGCAGCAGCAGCAGGGTGACGACCGCATCGAACGCCAGGTCGAGCAGCAGGGCCAGTGCATTCAGCAGATAGCTCACGGCAGTCTGTCCAGTTCGGCGGCGAGTTCCGCGCCGCGCCGCGTGGCGGCGGCGACGGCGCGGGCGACGATGTGCGGCAGGCCATCGGCGCTGAAGCTTTCCAGCGCAGCCTGGGTGGTGCCGTGTGGCGAGGTGACGCGCTGGCGCAGCACGGCGGGGTCCTCGCCGCCGTCGACCAGCATGCGACCGGCGCCCAGGCAGGTCTGCGCGGCGAGTGCGCGGGCGGTGCCGCGGGGCAGGCCTTGCGCCACCGCGGCCGCTTCCAGTGCTTCGACCAGGGCGAAGAAATACGCCGGGCCGGAACCGGACAGCGCGGTGACGGTGTCCATCAGCGCCTCGTCGTCGATCCAGCGGGTGATCCCGGCGGCATCGAGGATGTGCTGCGCCTGCGCCTTCTGCGCCGCGCTGACCCGGCTGTTCGCGCACAGGCCGGTGGCGCCGGCACCGATCAGTGCCGGCGTGTTCGGCATGCAGCGCACGATCGGCAGGCCGCTGCCGAACCAGCGCTCCAACTGGTCCAGCCGCACGCCGGCTGCGATCGAGATCAGCAGCGGCCGGTTGCGCTGCAGGATGTCGCGCAGGTCGGCGTGGATCGCCGGCATCACCTGCGGCTTCACCGCCAGCAGGATCACCTCGGCCTCCGCCACGGCCAGCCGGTTTTCGGCGTAGCAGGCAATGCCGAAATCGCGGCCGAGCGACTGGCGCGCCTCGGCCAGCGGCTCGGCCACGCTGAGGGTGGCCGGCGCCACGCCGGTTTTCAGCAGGCCGCCGATCAGGCTGCGCGCCATGTTGCCGCCGCCGATGAAGGCAAGTCGTGTCATGCAGGGCTCCTCGTCCGTCCAGACCGCGTACCTTACCGGAGCCGGCGCGATCGCGACGGATTTTGCCGTGCGGGGCACCGGCGACCGGCGGCCGCGGATGCCGTGATCATGGCCGGATGACGATTTTTCGACCGGGTGCGCAAACCGGGTCGACAGTTTGCGCATTGACGGCGGAAAGACTGGCCGCACAGCCGGTTGCGCGAGTAGTATCGACGCGGCTACAGGGGGATTCGGGTAGTTCGTCCAGGTGGTGTCGTGGCGCCGGATGCCATGCGCTGCGGCGCACCACGCCTGCGAATGTCATCCGGCCCCGCATGTGGCATACGAATTCATGCCATCCAGACGATCGGTTGAGGGGAAAACGACAGATGGACATTGCCGAACTGCTTGCCTTCTCGGTGAAGAACAAGGCCTCGGACCTGCACTTGTCCGCCGGGCTGCCGCCGATGATCCGCGTCGATGGCGATGTGCGCCGGATCAACATTCCCGCGCTCGAACACAAGCAGGTCCACTCGCTGATCTACGACATCATGTCGGACAAGCAGCGGCGCGACTACGAAGAGTTCTACGAGACCGACTTCTCGTTCGAGATTCCCGGGCTGGCGCGCTTCCGCGTCAACGCGTTCAACCAGAACCGCGGTGCCGGCGCGGTGTTCCGTACCATTCCGTCCGAGGTGCTGACGCTGGAAGATCTCGGCGCGCCGCGCATCTTCAAGGAACTGATCGAGCAGCCGCAGGGCCTGATCCTGGTGACCGGCCCGACCGGCTCGGGCAAGTCGACCACGCTGGCGGCGATGGTCGACCACATCAACAAGAACGAATACGGGCACATGCTCACGATCGAGGACCCGATCGAGTTCGTGCACACCTCGCAGAAGTGCCTGGTCAACCAGCGCGAAATCCACCGCGACACGCTGGGCTTCAACGAAGCGCTGCGTTCGGCGCTGCGCGAGGATCCCGACTACATCCTGGTCGGCGAGTTGCGCGACCTGGAGACCATCCGCCTCGCGCTGACCGCCGCGGAAACCGGCCACCTGGTCTTCGCCACCGTGCATACCAGCTCGGCGGCGAAGACCATCGACCGTATCATCGACGTGTTTCCCGCCGGCGAGAAGCCGATGGTGCGTTCGATGCTTTCCGAAAGCCTGCGCGCGGTGATCTCGCAGTCGCTGCTGAAGAAGGTCGGCGGCGGCCGCATCGCGGCGCACGAGATCATGGTCGGCATCCCGGCGATCCGCAACCTGATCCGCGAGGACAAGGTGGCGCAGATGTATTCGTCGATCCAGACCGGCCAGCAGTTCGGCATGCAGACGCTGGACCAGTGCCTGCAGGATCTGGTCAAACGCGGCCTGGTGACGCGCCAGCAGGCGTTCGCCTACGCCAAGAACAAGGACAGCTTCAAGTGATTGGTGGCCCGTTCCGATTTTCGCTACTCCATTCCCGATCCCCGGGGGCAACGTCATGAGCGACTTTGATTTCACCTCATTCCTGAAGCTGATGGTGCACAAGAAGGCTTCCGACTTGTTCATCACCGCGGGTGTCGCCCCTTCGATGAAGGTGCAGGGCCGGATCGTGCCGATCACGCAGAGTCCGCTCAGCGTGCAGCAGTCGCGCGACATGGTGCTCAACGTGATGACGCCAGGCCAGCGCGAGGAATTCGAGAAGACCCACGAGTGCCAGTTCGCGATCTCGGCGCAGGGCGTGGGCCGTTTCCGCGTCTCGTGCTTCTACCAGCGCAACTGCGTCGGCATGGTGCTGCGCCGGATCGAGTCGAAGATTCCCACGATCGAGGAGCTGACCCTGCCGCCGGTGATCAAGCAGCTGGCGATGACAAAGCGCGGCATCATCATCTTCGTGGGCGGCACCGGCACCGGCAAATCCACCTCGCTGGCGTCGATGATCGGCTACCGCAACCAGAACTCGACCGGCCACATCATCACCATCGAGGACCCGATCGAGTACGTGCACAAGCACGAGGGCTGCATCATCACCCAGCGCGAACTGGGCATCGACACCGACAGCTGGGACAACGCGCTGAAGAACACCCTGCGCCAGGCGCCGGACGTGATCATGATCGGCGAGGTGCGCACGCGCGAGACGATGGAGCACGCGATCAACTTCTCCGAGACCGGCCATCTGTGCCTGTGCACGCTGCACGCGAACAACGCGAACCAGGCGATGGACCGCATCCTGCACTTCTTCCCGGAAGATCGCCGCCAGCAGCTGCTGATGGACCTGTCGCTGAACCTGAAGGGCATCGTGGCGCAGATGCTGATCCCCACCCCCGACGGCAAGGCGCGCCGGGTGGCGGTGGAAGTGTTGCTGGGCACGCCGCTGGTACAGGACTACATCCGTCAGGGCGAGATCCACAAGCTGAAGGAAGTGATGAAGGAGTCCACCCTGCTCGGCATGAAGACGTTCGACCAGAGCCTGGTCGAGCTGTACCACGCCGGCGAGATCAGCTACGAGGACGCGCTGCGCCACGCGGACAGCTCCAACGAGGTGCGCCTGCGCATCAAGCTGGCGCAGGGCGGCGACGCGCATACCTTGTCGCAAGGCCTGGACGGCGTCGAGCTGGAGGAAACCCGCGACGCGCATAACCTCGGTGGCGCCAACTTCCTCAATCGCTAGAGCTGCTGCTGTAGCGACAGATGAAAAAGGCGCCCGCGGGCGCCTTTTTCATTGGCTGCATGTCCCATGCGCCTACTTCTCCGTGGGCGGCATGCCGCCGATCGTCAGGCCGCTGCTGTCCACGCTCTTCACGCCCTTGACGAGCTGGGCGACGCGCTCGGCGCGCTCCTTCTCGGCTTGGGAGGAGACCGTGCCGCTGAGCGTAACGACGCCATCGTGGGTCGAGACCGAGATGTTGGTGGCCGAGATGCCCTTGGTGGTGCCGAACTCGGATTTCACCTTGGTGGTGATCCAGGCATCGGCTGCCTTGTCCGGCACGGTCTGGTTGTCGGACGATTGCTGCATCCGCGCGCCGGCGTCCTGGGCCATGACCTGGCCGAACGGGATGGCCGCAAAGGCGAACATCAGGGTGGTGGCGTACAAACTGTTGCGGATCGTGGAAGTGCGCATGGCGATCTCCTTGGTGTAATGGCGATGCCTGTCGGAGGAAGGACAGACGGGATGCCGTGGTTGCCATGGCAACAGCCGCGTCGTGAACGCCGCGTGGCCGCGGCCGCTGCCGGTTCAGCGCGGGATTACGGATGCGAAGGGTGGGTCACGGCGATGTTGGAATCGCGTTGGATGGCGTGCGCCATGCATGAAAAAGCCGGGGCGCCGCAGCGCCCCGGCTTCTCGTCGAGCGCCGTCGCTTACTTCAGCAAGGTCTGGCTGGTGATCACCATGCCACCGGTGTCGACGCGCATCTCCGCATCGATGCTGTCGACGCGTTCGGCCTGGGACTTCATCGCGGCGAACTGTGCCTTGGAGCGTGCCAGCTCGGCGGCGGCGTCGGCGGCATCGTCGCGGTCGCCGTCGTCGATCGACGGTTCGTCGCTCTTGCTGAGCGTTGCGGTCGCGGCGGCCAGGCTGTCGATCTTCTGTTCCATCAGCTGCAACCAGCTCAGGTACATCGCGCCGCTGATATGCATGCGACCCATTTGGCCGGCGTTGCCGACCGGGTCCTTCAAAGTGTCGCTCAGGCGTGCGTCCTCGCCGGCACCGACGCCGAGCGCGAGCGCCTTTTCGCCCATGGCAATCCACGCCGGCTGGCCCAGCATGCCGACCATTTCCTTCGGCAGCGGCAGCGGTTTGCCGTCATGGGCGGGCTTCAGCTGAGCCAGCGCCGGCACCATCACCTGACCCATCGCGAGCAGGCCTTCGGGATTGCTGGTGCCGAGCACGAGACGCCCGGTGAACGTGGGCAGGCCGGCGTCCTTGCCCGGCGCCAGTGAGTCCAGCACGATGCGCAGGCCGAGCATGTCGCCGAATGGCGGGATCGCCGCCTTCTGCATGGCCGGGCCGAGCTTGGCGAAACTGTCGTTGAGATCGGTCAGCGAGGGGCAGCTGAACGGCTTGGCGGCCACGGCATCGGCCTGGGCCAGCCAGAACGTGCGCACGTTGGAAACCGGCAGCGCCACGCTGAGGTCGAACGGCGCGGCGCCGGCGCTGCCCAGACCGGGCAACTCCACCTTGAGGCCCGCAAACGCCTTGCTGATGTCGTCGGCCAGCGCCACGTCGAAACGCACGTCCTGGTGCTTCGCGTCCAGCTTGGTGTAGCCGAAGCTCACCGCCGGAACGCGCGCGGCGATGCGTGCGGCGTCGGTGGCGCAACTGGGCGAGGTCTGCAGCTGGGTGGCGACCGGCTCGCCGGTCTTGGCGGCGATGGCTTCGGCATGGGCTTTCTGGATCGCGCCGACCAGCGGGTCCTTGCCGCTGACCGCCAACGGCAGCGCGCGGGTCAGGTCCAGTTCGCCGACCAGCCACTTCTGATAGCCCTTGGCCTTGGCCAGCGTGGCGAGGCGGCCGTCATCCTGCAGGCTCTTCTGCGGCCGGTCCAGGCCCAGCGCCTGGCGCAGCATAGCTGGTGAGGCGTTCGCCGGCAGCAGCGCAGCCACCGCCTGCTTGTTGACCGTGGCCAGCACCACCTCGGTGCCGGAAGCGGGGAACGCGTACTTGCGGTAGCTCTGCTTGTCCACGTTGGCGACATCGAGCTTCTTGCCGTAGGCGGTTTCCAGCCGGCCGACGAAACCTTCGAACGCGCCCGGATCGCTCAATTGGAAACGCAGCACCGGGGCCAGGCCCAGGCCATAGAACGCGGAGTAACCCTTGAGGTTCAGGCCGGCACCCTGGGCGAAGGTCTCGATGGTCTTGCCGTCGAATTCGGTGCGCAGCGCACGCAACAGGCGGGCGCCATCGGGATCCTTCTTGGCCAGCCGTTCGGCGCTGGCGTCGAGCTGGGCCAGCTGGGACGGCAATTGCGCATCGGCCTGGGCGAGCAGGGCGCCGCGGGTGGCGTCGTCCATGATGTCGAGGTTGGCCACCACGTACGGCGTATCCGCCGGTACGAAAGCCAGGGGTGCATCCTTGTCCTTGTGCCCGCAGGCCGCCAGCATGACGCCAGCGAGACCCAGCGCGATGTATCGCGTCGTCGATCGCATGTTGATCCCCAGTGTGGTGAATGGTGCGCCGGCCATTATGCCCGCTTGCCCGGGGCGCTGCCGTGGCCGGCAGCGGGCAACTGCAGGCCTGGCGAAATGGTTCAGCGAGCCAGCACTTCGTTGAGCACGGCCATGCGCACGAACACGCCGTTGCCGACCTGTTCGAGGATGCGCGACTGCGCGCCGTCGGCCACGTCCGAGGCGATCTCGATGCCGCGGTTGATCGGGCCCGGGTGCATCACCAGGCAACCCGGGGCGGCCAGGCCCAGTCGTCGCCGGTCCAGCCCGTAGTGGGCGAAATACGCCGCTTCGTCCGGCAGCTCGATGCTGGCCATGCGCTCTTTCTGCAGGCGCAGCATGATCACCGCGTCGACACCGTCGATGGCCTGGTCGAAATTGTCGTAGCGGCGAGCTTGCGGCGCCTCGTCCGCCGCCGGCATCAGTTCGGCCGGTCCGCACAGACGGATGTCCTTCATCCCCAGCGCGGTGAACGCATTGATGTCCGAACGGGCCACCCGCGAATGTTTGATGTCGCCGCAGATGAGCACGCTGAGGTTCTCGAAATCCGGCCGGTGCTGGCGGATCGTCAGCGCATCCAGCAGGCCCTGGGTGGGGTGCGCGTTGTTGCCGTCGCCGGCGTTGATCACGGATACACCGCTCATCGCGTGGTGCACCAGCATCTCCGGCGTGCCCGATTGCTTGTGGCGCACGATGATGGCGTCCAGATGCATCGCCTCGAGCGTGTGCAGGGTGTCGAACAGCTCCTCGCCCTTGCTGGTCGAGGACAGCCCGATATCGAAGTTGATCACGTCGGCGCCCAGCCGCCGTGCGGCCAGCTCGAACGAGGTGCGCGTGCGCGTGGACGGCTCGAAGAACAGGTTCAGCACGGTGCGCCCGGCCAGCACGTCGAGCTTGCGGGTGCCGTGCGCGCAGGCGTCGCGCAGGGACTCGGCGCGATCGAGCAGGCGCTCGATCGTCTCGCGCGGCAGGTTTTCCAGGGTGGTCAGGTGGCGCAGGCGAGGGCTCATGGCGGCGGGTCTGGGGTGGAAAGGGAAGGTCTGTTCAGTGGCCGGGGTTTTCGGCCACCGGCGTGTCGGCGCCGGCGAGCCAGCGCTCGAGGATGACCGCGGCCGCTTCGGCGTCGATGCCGGCGGCATCGCGGCGGCGCTTGAGCCCCACCGCACGGGCGGCGGCGAACCGCTGCGCGGCTTCCTGCGAGCTGTGCCGCTCGTCGACCAGCACGACCGGCAGGCTGTAGCGCTGCTGCAACTGGGTGGCGAACTGGCGGGCGCGGCGGCTGGCGGGCTGCTCGGCGCCGTCCAGGGTCAGCGGCAGGCCGACCACCAGGGTATCGGGCTGCCATTCCTGGCGCAGCGTGTCGAGGCGTTGCCAGTCCGGGTTGCCGTCGTCGCGCACGGTGAGGGTGGTCAGCGCGCGCGCGCTGGCGGTGAAGGTATTGCCGATCGCCACGCCGGTGATCCGGCTGCCGACGTCGAAGCCGAACACACAGCTCATGCGTGACCCGCGTAGCCGGACAGCTGGCGCGGGTCGACCCCGACCAGGCCGGCGGCGGCGCTCCAGCGTTCCTCCAGCGGAGTGTCGAACACCACCCGCCCGCAGGCCTCGGCGGTGAGCCACGCGTTCGCCATCAGTTCCTGCTCCAACTGGCCGGCGTCCCAGCCGGCGTAGCCGAGCACCATGATCGCCTGACGCGGACCTTCGCCGGCGGCCATCGCAACCAGGATGTCGCGCGAAGTGGTGACCGACCAGTGGTCGTTGATGCGGTAGCTGGAGTCCCAGTCGCCGGGTTCGCGATGCAGCACGAAGCCGCGTTCCTGCTGCACCGGGCCGCCGATCAGCACCGGCGCGTCGGCCAGTTCGCTGTCCATGCATTCCAGTTTCATCTGTGCCAGCACGTCGCCCAGGCGGTATTCGGACAACTGGTTCACCAGCAGGCCGACCGCGCCGTCCTCGTCGTGCTGGCACAGCAACGCCACGCCACGCGAGAACGGCGGATCGGCCAGGTTCGGCATGGCGATCAGGAAATGCCCGGTGAGGGTCGAGGGCTGCACGGCGGTCATGTTCGCATTGTAAGCGCAGCGCGTGCCGTGCGCAGAAGATCGGCGTCTTCGTTCAGCGAGTCTGCAGCACGTTGTTCGGCTGGAAGCGCCAGGTGCGGGTGATATTGAGCTCGTCGATGCGCTCCGCGCTTTTGGGCGCCGGCGGGAACGGCGCGGCCAGGCGCACGATGCGCTCGGCGGCGGCGTCCAGCACCTTCTGGCCGGAACTCTGGATCACCTCGATGCTCTTGATACTGCCGTCGAGGCTGAGCACCACCGTGAGCAGCACGTCGCCATGCAGGCCGCGGCGGCGCGCTTCTTCCGGGTAGTTGAGATTGCCGACCCGCTCCACGCGGTCGGACCAGCCGCGCATGTAGGCGGCGTAGGCGTATTCCCGGGTGCTGGCGGTGAGGTACTTGACCTTCGGCCGCTTGGCATACGCCACCTTCTTCTGGCGCAATTCGGCGGCGAGCTGGGCGATCGCCTGCTGGCGCTTCAGTTCTTCGGCGGTCGGCGCCTGCTCCTGCGGGTCGACCTGGGTACGCGCGGTATCGCTGGTCACGCGGAAATCGGTGGCGCCGCTGGTAGTAACCATGTGCGTCGGGGTGGCCTCGCGCGGCCGCGGCGTGGTGGCTTCGACCGGTTGCGCCGCGATGCCGGGATCGGGCTTCGGGATCGCGCCGGAGAACAAGTCCGACGGCCGCGCGGCACGGTCGCTCAGGCCGCCGCCGGCGTTGTTGGCCTGGGCCAGGAAATCCGCCTTGTCCGGCGCCTGCTGGTTGGCCACGTTGACCAGGGTCACGTCCAGCGTGGGCAGGCTGGGCGTGGGCTTCACGAAATGGAACGTGATGCCCAGCAGCAGCACGCCGTGCAGCAGCAGCGAGAACAGCAGGGTGGCACCGATCGGGTCGGGTGGAGAATTGACGGTTGCGGTGGCGCTCACGCTTTGCGGTTTCCGGTGACGTGCTGCTCGATGACGTCGAACAACTGGCCGGCAATGTTAAGCCCGAACTGCGCGTCGAGTTCACGCACGCAGGTCGGGGATGTGACGTTGATCTCGGTCAGGTAGTCGCCGATCACGTCCAGCCCCACGAACAGCAGGCCGCGCCGGCGGAGTTCGGGCGCCACCTGGCTCACGATCCAGCGGTCGCGCTCGGACAACGGGACGCCGACGCCACGCCCGCCGGCGGCCAGGTTGCCGCGGAATTCGTCGCCCTGCGGGATGCGCGCAAGCGCATATGGCACCGGTTCGCCATCGACCACCAGGATGCGCTTGTCGCCGGCGCTGATTTCCGGGATGTATTTCTGCGCGATCGCGAACTGTCGCCCGGCACCGTGGGCGTCGCCGCCGAGCAGGGTTTCCAGCATGGAGTTGAGGTTGCTGTCGCCGGCCTTGACCCGGAAGATGCCGCGCCCGCCCATGCCGTCCAGCGGTTTCAGCACCACCTCACCATGTTCGGCGGTGAACCGGCGCAGTTCACCGGCATCGCGGGAGACCAGGGTCGGGGCGATGCATGCGGGAAACGCCAGCGCGAACAGTTTCTCGTTGCAGTCGCGCAGCGAGCGCGGGTCGTTGATCACCGCCACGCCGCCGCGCTGGGCCGCTTCCAGCACCATCGTGTCGTAGATGAACTGGGCATCGACCGGCGGGTCCTTGCGCATCAGCACCACGTCGAGTTCGCGCAGGTCGCGCCATTGCGCCGGGCCTAGCGTGTACCAGCGCTGCGGGTCCTCGCGCACCTCGATCGGCGCAATCCGTGCCCACGGCTCGCCGTCGCGCAGCGCCAGGTCGCCCTGTTCGAAGTAGTGCAGCGAGTGGCCGCGGCGGCGGGCTTCCAGCAGCATCGCGAAGCTGGTGTCCTTGGCCATCTTGATCGCGCCGATGGGGTCCATCAGCACGCCGACCGAAAGGGTCATCGTGGTTCTCCGTGGGTGGCTTGCCCGTGGGGGGCGTGCAGCATCAGCCCGCTATACTAAGACGGATGGCTGCCGAGGCCATCGAATTGCGACAAAGCCGACATCCCTGCCGCTGTCGCCGGTGGCCAGATGGTGCCAATATGGGTCACCTTGTGCGTCGGTGGGTGGTGCGGGCGATTATTGCTTGACAGTCTCGGCGGGCAGGCAGTAAACAACAAAGCCATTGGATTCACCGTCATAGAGCGGCTGCCGGTGTCACGTTTTGGACTTTTTTTCATGCGCGCCGTCCGGCATGGCTGTTGCATGTCTTGGTGCCTATCCTGAGCTCGGGGCGGGCCGCAGGGGGAGTAAGTGAATTTGAACATGAGTGCTAATGACTTGGCTGGTCTCAAGGTCATGGTGATCGATGACTCCAAGACCATCCGCCGCACCGCGGAAACCCTGCTGAAAAAAGAGGGTTGCGAGGTATTGACCGCCGTCGACGGCTTCGAGGCATTGGCCAAGATCTCCGACCAGAAGCCTGCGATCATCTTCGTCGACATCATGATGCCGCGGCTGGATGGGTATCAGACCTGCGCGCTGATCAAGAACAATCCGCAGTTTCGCGCTACGCCGGTGATCATGCTGTCCTCCAAGGATGGCCTGTTCGACAAGGCGCGTGGCCGCATCGTCGGTGCCGAGCAGTATCTGACCAAGCCGTTCACGCGGGACGAACTGCTTGGTGCCATCCATCGCCACGTCAGCACGGTATCGAGCCACTGACTGCAGATTCTGAGGGGGACCTGTGGCCACCATTCTCATCATCGACGATTCGCCGACCGACGTGCGCGTGTTCACCACGCTGCTTGAACGGGCCGGGCACCAGGTCGTCGCCGTCAGCACGGCCGAGGAGGGCATCGAGCGCGTGCGCGCCGACATGCCCGACCTGGTCATCATGGACGTGATCATGCCCGGCATGAACGGTTTCCAGGCCACGCGCACGCTCACGCGCGACCCGAAGACCCAGAGCGTGCCGATCGTGATGATCACCACCAAGTCGATGGAAACCGACCGTGTCTGGGGCCTGCGCCAGGGCGCCAAGGCCTTCATCACCAAGCCGGTGAACGAAAAAGAGCTGCTGGCCTGCATCAACGAATTGTTGCCGAGCGAGAAATGAACCAGTCCGTCAACCGCACTCCCTTCGAGATCCTGGCCCATTACGAGCGGCTGTCGCTCGGGCATGCGTCGGATACGCAGGACAAGTTCGAGGCGCCCGGGTTGTGGCGCGGAATCGGTTTCCGGGTCGGTTCGCGCCTGCTGGTCAGCGGCATCGACGAGATCAACGAGCTGCTGGCGGTACCGGTGCTGACGCCGGTGCCGGGCACCCAGCCGTGGTTGCTCGGCGTGGCCAACGTGCGCGGCAACCTGGTGCCGGTGATCGATTTCGGCCGCTTCCTGTTCGGCGATCGCACGCAGCACACCGAGCGCGCCCGCCTGCTGGTGGTGCGCCAGGGCGGCGGCAACGTGGCGCTGCTGGTGGACGAGGTATTCGGCCAGCGCACGGTGGACGAAGAACAGCGACGCGAGGCAGGGCGCGAAGACGATCCGCGACTCGCCCGCTTCGTCGACAGACGCGTGGGCGAGCAGCAGTTGGCCATTTTCAGCATGAACCGGCTGGTGCGCGCACCGGATTTCCGGCAGGCCGCGGCCTGACACCGCGGCAGGCTGCAGTGACATGAAGGGCCGGCGCCCGCGTGGGCCGGAAACTTGGGACAAGCATTCCCTGGCCGGTACCCACTCCGCGGGGCCGGCAGCGTAATCAGTTAGACGGATGAGGTGAACATGAGCACTACAGGGGGCGTCAGCAGGGAACGCGGTTACACCGCACTTATTGTCCTGCTGCTGATTGCGATCGGTTTCGCGGCGCTGGACTTCTTCCTGCTCAACCAGAAGAACGGCGAGGATCGCCAGGCGATCGCGCTGACCACGCAGATCCAGGTGCTGTCACAGCAGACGGCGAAATTCGCGCTGGAATCGGCGGACGGCAACACCGACTCCTTCAAGGAACTCGAATCCACCCGCAACGCGATCGATTCGGCCGTGCAGCGACTGGACAAGGGCGACCCCAAGAGCGGCATGCAGCCCTATGCAGACAACAACGCCACGCCTGCCGGTCGCGCCGTAAGCGCGCTCGACGCTTCCTGGAAGCAGCTCGACGCGGACATCGGCAAGATCCTGTCCAACAAGGCGGTGGTGCTCGACTCCGGGCAGCGCGCGGGTACCCTTGCGCAGCAGATGCCGCTGCTCAACTCGAGCATGGAGCAGGTGGTCAACATCCTGCAGCAGCGCAACGGCAGTTCCGAACAGATGCTGGGCACCTCCCGCCAGATGCTGTCCGCTGACCGCATCATCCGCCGCGTGCAGGAAGTGCTGCAGGGCGGCGACAGTGCCCAGTCGGCGGCCGACGGCCTGTCCCGCGACGCGCAGTTGTACGGCAACGTGCTGAAGGGCCTGATCGAGGGCAATCCCGACAGTGGCGTGAAGCCGATCAACGATGCGAATGCGCGCAAGATCCTCACCGACATGGACGCCAGCTGGGCCCAGCTGGCCGACCCGGTGGCCAAGCTGGTCGCCGCCGCCGGCAACATCGCCGACGTGAAGCGCGCGGGCAACCAGGCCTCGCTGGATTCGCAGACCGTGCTGCTGCGCGCGAACGACCTGTCCGAACAGATCGGCAAGCTGCCGCTGCGCCGGCTGTTCCCGAATGTGTGGTGGGGCCTGCTCGGCGCGATCGCGGCGGTGGCATTCGCCCTGCTGCTGGTCATCACCCTGGTGCGCGACCAGCGCCGCCGGTTCGCCCAGAGTACCGAGCTGAACCAGCGCAACCAGGAGGCGATCATGCGCCTGCTGGACGAAATGGGCTCGCTGGCGGAAGGCGACCTGACCGTGAAGACCACGGTGTCGGAGGACATCACCGGCGCGATCGCCGACTCGGTGAACTACGCCATCGACGAGTTGCGATCCCTGGTGACCACCATCAACGAGACCTCCGAGCAGGTGTCGTCATCGGCGCAGGAAACGCAGACCACCGCCCGCCACCTGGCCAACGCGGCCGAGCAGCAGGCGCAGCAGATCAGCACCGCGACCTCCGCGATCAACCAGATCGCCAGCTCGATGGATGATGTGTCGAAGAATTCCGCCGAGTCGGCCGACGTGGCCGAACGCTCGGTGAAGATCGCCTCGCACGGCGCCGAAGTGGTGCGCGAGACGATCTCCGGCATGGATTCGATCCGCGACCAGATCCAGGAAACCTCCAAGCGCATCAAGCGCCTGGGCGAATCCTCGCAGGAGATCGGCTCGATCGTGGAGCTGATCAACGACATCGCCGAGCAGACCAACATCCTGGCGTTGAACGCGGCGATCCAGGCGGCTTCGGCCGGCGAGGCGGGCCGAGGCTTCGCGGTGGTGGCGGACGAAGTGCAGCGACTGGCGGAACGCTCGACCAGCGCGACCAAGCGTATCGAGACGCTGGTGCAGACGATTCAGTCCGATACCAACGAGGCGGTGAACTCGATGGAGCAGACCACCGCCGAAGTGGTCGCCGGTGCGCGACTGGCGGAGGACGCCGGCAGCGCGCTGGGCGACATCGAGCGCGTGTCGCACGATTTGTCCGCGCTGATTCAGAACATCTCCACGGCGGCGCGCGAGCAGTCCGCAGCGGCGACCGATATTTCGGTGTCAATGAATGCGATTCAGGAGATCACCTCGCAGACCTCGCAGGGCGCAAGCCAGACGGCTGACTCCATCGGTACGCTGGCGCAACTGGCGAGCGACCTGCGGCGATCGGTGGCTCACTTCAAGCTGCCGGGTTGACATCGGCCGTGCCAGTTTTCGGTTCGATTGAGAAAAGCACAAGACAGGGGGCAGTCTCGCTGGTTGCAGGATGCTTGCGTTGTGCAACCGTTGAGAGAGGCGCATGAGACTTCAAGACCACATCGATTTCACCACGCTGCAGTGGGTCAAGCCGGAGCTCGACGACACCTTGTCGATCGCCCGCGAGGCACTGGAGTCGTACGTCGACAATCCGGGCAAGCGCGACTACATGCGCACCTGCGCGGATCACCTGCATCAGGTGCAAGGCACCCTGCAGATGGTCGAGCTGTACGGTGCGGCGATGGTGACCGCGGAGATGGAGACGCTCGCCATCGCCCTGCTCGAGGATAACGTCGCCTATCGCGAGGAAGCCTACGCCGCACTGATGCGTGGCCTGATGCAGCTGCCCGACTACCTGGAACGGCTGTCCAGCGGCCACCGCGACGTGCCGGTGGTGCTGCTGCCGCTGCTGAACGATCTGCGTGCAAGCCGCGAGCAGGAGCCGCTGCCCGAATCGGCGATGTTCCACCCGAATCTCGATGCGTTCCTGCCGGAGCAGGCCCCCGCGGCGATGAGCGAAGCGTATGCCGAAGCGCACCGCGGCGAGCTGGTGGACCTGCGCCTGCGCTTCCAGCAGCAGTTGCTCGGCTGGTTCCGCGGGCAGAATGCCGCGCAGCAGCTGGTCAACATGCGCAAGACCCTGCTGGCGATCACCGCGCGCTGCCATCACGTGCATGGCCGGCGCCTGTGGTGGATCGCCGCCGGCGTGCTGGAAGGCCTGGAACAAGGCTCCCTCAAGGGTCAGGCCGGCGAAGTGCGCCAGCTGATCGGCAGGGTCGATCGCAACATCCGCCTGCTGATCGAGCAGGGCGAAGACAGCCTGCGCGGCGGCGATGCGGACGACGTGGCCTGCAAGCTGCTCTACATCGTGGCCCAGGCCAAGCAGCGCAGCCCGCAGATGGAGCTGCTGCGCAGTACCTACGCGCTGGACGGCCTGCTGCCGGATGCCGGCGAACTGGAACACGCCCGCGGCTCGATGGCCGGACACAACCGCGCGCTGCTCGATTCGGTGTCGCGCGCGCTGAAGGACGACCTGCTGCGCGTCAAGGAGGCGCTGGACCTGTTCCTGCGTCAGCAGAACGGCGATCCGGCACAGCTGGCCGCGCAGGGCGAAGTGCTCGAGCGCGTCGGCGACACGCTGGGCATGCTGGCGCTGGCGGTGCCGCGCCGGGTGGTGACCGAGCAGCGACGCGTGCTCGACGAGATCGCCAACCGCATGCGCGCGGCCGACGAGGAGACCCTGCTCGACGTGGCTGGCGCCCTGCTGTACGTCGAGGCATCGCTGGACGACCACATCGAGAGCCTGGGTTCCGAGGACGAGGCGGGTACCGGCGACACGATGCACGCCCTTCCGCGCAGCGAGGCGCTGGGTGTCGTCACCACGCTGATGCAGGAGGCGATTGCCAATACCGGCAAGGTCAAGGACGCGATCGTTGCGTTCGTCGAATCCGGCTGGGAGCACGACCGACTGGCCGGTGCGCCGGTCCTGATGGACGAGGTCGCCGGCGCGATGCGCATGCTGTCGTCGCCGCGTCCGGCCGAGCTGGCCCAGGGCGTGGGCCGCTTCATCGGCAATGAACTGCTGGAAGACCGGCGCGTGCCGAGCGGTGCGCAGATGGACCAGCTGGCCGATGCGCTGGCGGCGCTGGAGTATTACCTGGAGGCCGCGCGCGAGCACCGCGGTGGCCTGGAACACATTCTCGACGTGGCCGAACACAGCCTCGGACTGCTCGGCTACTGGCCCGTGCCATCGGCGCGCGCGGCGTCCATGGCGGCTTTCGCGCCGGAAGCGGCGGCGCCCGTCGGGTACGCGAGCGAGGGCGAGCAGCATCCGGAGCTGTCCGAGTCCGTCAGCCTGTTGTCGGGCGACGACCTGGGCCACCTCTTCGTCGGCGACAGCCAGACGCCTGCAGCGCCCATGCACGACCTGGACGGGCTGCGCCTGGCGCAGACCGAAGCGACCGCACCGGATCACGACGGGTCCGACGAGCTGGGCGACGACTGGATCGAAGTCGAGGAAGAAGTGGTCGAGCAGGTGCCGGTGCGCGACGCGCTGGCGGCGAACACCAGTTTCAACATCAACGCCGAGGGCATCGACGACGATATCCGCGAGATCTTCCTGGAGGAGATGCAGGAGGAGATCGACAACCTGCGCAGCGCCGAGAAGGTCTGGCTGGCCGATCCCGCGCAGACTTCGTCGCTGGTCGGCATTCGCCGCTCGTTCCACACGCTGAAGGGTTCGGGCCGACTGGTGGGCGCCGGTGTGCTCGGCGAGTTCGCGTGGAAAGTGGAGGACATGCTCAACCGCGTGCTGGACAGCACCATCGAGCCGGGCGCCAACGTGCAGGCGCTGGTGCGGCACGCAATCGATGCCTTGCCGCCGCTGCTGGCCGCACTCAAGGGCGAAGGCGCGCCGAACGTGCCGCTCGGCGCGATCATGCACACCGCCGAGCAGCTCGCCGCCGGCAACCAGGCGCGTCTGGAAGACCATGCGCCGCAGGCCATGGAAACCGTGCGCCGCATCGTGCGCCGGCGCGTGCCGCGTGCCGACGTGGCGGCAGAAGCGGCCGAGGCCGCCGTACCCACCGCGAGCCTGACGGATGCGGGTGCCGTATCCGCCACGCCGGAACCGGCTGAACCCGCGCCGGCCATGGTTATGCCGGTGATGCCGCCGGTGGATCCGGTGCTGCTGGAGATCCTGCGCAGCGAAGTGGCGCAGTACCTGCAGACCATCCGCGCCGCGGTCCAGCGTTGCGACGATGAACTGCCGATCGGCGAAGAACTGCTGCGGGCGGTGCATACGCTGCATGGTGCGATCGCGATGGTCGACATCCCGCTGCTGACGCAGCTGCTGTCGCCGCTGGAAGGCCTGTTCAAGCGCCTGCGCGCCGCCAACCTGCCGCTGTCGTCCGATGGCGTACGTCTGCTGAGCCAGTCGGTCGACGTGGTCGACCACGTGATGGGCCAGTTCGACGTGGCCGAGCCGCAGCTGCCGAACGCCGACGCGCTCACTGCGCAGATCACCAGCATGCGCGACTACTACCCCGAATCGAAGGTGGCGCACGTCGTGTTCGAGCCGCAGGCCGACGAAGTCGAGCCGGCGGAGGCCGTTACCCCGGCAGATCATGCCGGGGTCGACCAGGCGATCATGGCCGCCTCGCTGGAGGCCGGCATGTCCGAGGCCATGGCGGCGCAGGCCGAGGCAACCGGCGGGGCTTCGGCCGGTGCCGGCGAAGCGCAGGAAATCCATCCCGACGAAGCACACCATGCCGAGCTGACTGCCGAATTGGTGGCGGCACTGGATGCCTTCGAACCCGAGCAGGCGGCTGCCGAGCTGGCAGCTGCCGAAAAGCTGGCGGCCGAGCAGGCCGCAGCAGAGCAAGCCGCGGCGGAGAAGCTGGCAGCCGAACAGGCCGCGGCAGAGAAGTTGGCGGCGGAGCAGGCAGCAGAACAGGCTGCAGCCGAACAGGCCGCCGCCGAAAAGCTGGCAGCCGAGCGAGCAGCGGCCGAGCGAGCCATGGCGGAGAAGCTGGCTGCCGAACAGGCTGCCGCCGAAAAGCTGGCCGAGGAACGGGCTGCCGCCGAACGGGCAGCCGCCAGCCGTGCCGCGGAAGAAGTGACCGGTGCCGCGGCGCAGGAGCCCGCCTACGCCCTGGCCGGGTCCGGCCAGATCGATGCCGATCTGCTGGAAGTCTTCATCGACGAGGCGCGCGAAATCCTCGACCACGCCGATGGCGTGCTGGCGCAGTGGCACGCCGAACCGGCCGAGCTGGTGCATGTGCCGGAACTGCAACGCGACCTGCACACGCTCAAGGGCGGGGCACGCATCGCTGGCCTGGTGCCGGTGGGCGATCTCAGCCACGCGATCGAGACGCTGCTCGAGAAGCCGATCCGCGACACCTCGAAGACCGGGCCACTGATCGCCGCCATGGAGGCGAGCTTCGACCAGTTGCACGCCTTGGTGCAGCAGGTGGCGCAAGGCCAGGCCACCGATTACCCGCAGGCCATGATCGACCACCTGCTCGCGCTGGCCGGCGAAACGGCGCTGGCCGACGACGTGGCGCCGGCGCCCATGCCGGTTCCAGCGGCGCCATTGCCGGCGGTTCCCGTGGCGGGCGATCTCGATCTGCCCGAGCTGATGCCGGAGGCAGAGGAGGAAATCCGTTCCTCGCAGGAACAGATCCGCGTCCGCGCCGACCTGCTCGACAGCCTGGTCAACCATGCCGGCGAAGTGGCGATCTACCGGTCGCGACTGGAGCAGCAGGTCGCCGGTTACCGCTTCAACCTGGTCGAGCTGGAACAGACCGTCGCGCGCCTGCGCAGCCAGCTGCGCATGCTGGAGATCGAGACCGAGGCGCAGATCATCGCGCGCTTCCAGCGCGAGCATCGCGAAGCGGGCCTGACCGCGTTCGATCCGCTCGAGCTCGATCGCTACTCGCAGCTGCAGCAGTACTCGCGTGCGCTGGCCGAGTCGGTATCCGACCTTGTGTCGATCCAGAACATGCTGGACGAGCTGACCCGCCAGGCCGAGACCCTGCTGATCCAGCAGTCGCGGGTCAGTACCGAGCTGCAGGACGGTCTGCTGCGCACGCGCATGCTGCCGTTCGACACGATGGTGCCGAACCTGCGCCGCACGTTGCGCCAGGCCGCCCAGGAGGAGGGCAAGAACGCCCAGCTCCATGTGGACGGCGCCCATGGCGAAATGGATCGCAACCTGCTCGATCGCATCAAGGCGCCGTTCGAACACATGCTGCGCAACGCGATCGCGCACGGTATCGAAACCCCCGCCGAACGCCGCAAGCTCGGCAAGCCGGCCGAGGGCGCGGTACACATCACGGTCGCGCGCGAGGCCACCGAAGTCGTGATCCGGGTCAGTGACGACGGCCGCGGCCTGAATCGCGAGGCGATCCGCAAGCGCGGCATCGAACGCGGGCTGCTGCGTGCCGAGACCCGGCCCACCGACAACCAGCTGCTCTCGCTGATCACCCAGCCGGGCTTCTCCACCGCCAGCCAGGTCACCCAACTGGCCGGTCGCGGCGTCGGCATGGACGTGGTGGCGAACGAGATCAAGCAGCTCGGCGGTTCGCTGTCGATCGAGTCCGAGGAAGGCAAGGGCAGCACCTTCATCCTGCGCCTGCCGTTCACCCTCGCGGTGACCCAGGCGATCCTGGTGCGTATCGGCGAGGCGACGTTCGCGATCCCGATGACCTCGGTACAGGGCGTGGCACGGGTCAATCCGGACGACCTGGCCGAATTGATGGCCGAGGACGAGCCGTCGTTCCGTTACGGCAACGAGGCCTACGGCATCCATGATCTGGCCGACTTGCTGGGTCTGCCGCCGGGTCTGCCGACCGAGGAAGAGCAGCAGCCGCTGCTGCTGACCCGCGCAGGCGACCTGCGCGCGGCGATCCGCATCGATGCGGTGCTCGGCTCGCGCGAGATCGTGGTGAAGTCGGTCGGCCCGCAGATCAGCTCGGTGCCGGGTCTGCTCGGCGCGACCATCATGGGCGACGGTTCGGTGCTGATCATTCTCGATCTGGCGCCGCTGGTGCGCCACGGCATCATCCGCCGCGAACAGCGCCTGGCCGAAGGCCTCAGCGCGGTCCAGGCGCCTGTGGTCGAGGAAGTGCAGGTGCGGCCGCTGGTGATGGTGGTGGACGATTCGATCACCATGCGCAAGGTCACCAGCCGCGTGCTGGAGCGTCACGAGTACGAAGTCAGCACGGCGAAGGACGGCGTCGACGCATTGGAGAAACTGCACGAGCGCGTACCCGACCTGATGCTGCTGGACATCGAGATGCCGCGCATGGACGGCTACGAGCTGGCCACCCACATGAAGGCGGACCCGCGACTGCGCGACGTGCCGATCATCATGATCACCTCGCGCAGCGGCGACAAACACCGCCAGCGCGCGTTCGACATCGGCGTGGACCGCTACCTCGGCAAGCCGTACCAGGAGGCCGAGTTGCTGGTGCAGATCGGGGAGGTGCTGGAGCAGCGTGCGGTGGAGCCGGTTCATGATTGACACGGTTCCTGCGGTTGCCCTGCTGTTTGACGATACCGAACTGGGCGGCCAGCTGCGCGAGGCGCTGTGCGAACGCGGTGCGCGGATCGTGCATGAAGGCGGGGTAGCCAGCCTCAGCCGCGAATTGCTGCAGCGGGTGGGCGCCGACGTACTGGTGGTCAACCTGGACGACAGCGCCGACGACGCGCTCGACCGCCTCTACGAGGTGATCGACGACGACCGCCCGCGCGTGGTCTTCAACGACGCGCAGGCCAGCCGCGCGCTGGTCGGCTGGGATCGCGCCCGCTGGGCGCGCCACCTGGCGGTCAAGGTGATGGCGGAGGGTGATATCGATCCGCCGCGGCCGGGCGGTGCTCCCGGTGTCGAAGCGCCAGCAGTCGCACCGGCGGAAGCGGCGGCAGTCGAGGCCGCCCCGGTCACGCAGGCCATGGTCGCCGAGGCAGCGATGGAGCCGTTGACCGAAACGACGGTCGGTCCGGCCGCGGATTCCGAACTGGAACCCGATTTCCTGATGCACGACGACGTCGATGGCCAGCGCGGGCAGATTGCGGCGGCGGAATCGGAGAGCCTGGCGGCAGAACTGGAAGCCTTGCTGGCTTCCGGCGACATGCCGGCAGATGACGACGCGGAGTCCGGTCCGGGCCTGCGCTTTGTCGACGACGAGGAACTGCCGCCCCTGCACGATGGAAACTTCGGGGCGCCGGCGCTGGATCCGGCTGCAGCGGCGCCGGTCGAGCCAGCCTCCGCCACGGCGGCCGCGGTACCGTCGGGCGTGACGCCACCGGCGTTCCAGGTGGATCACCTGCAATTGTCGTCATTGACGGACGACCCGGTTGCCACGATACCGGCTTCGGCGGCGCAGCCGGCGGTGGCCGACAGCGCGCCGCGCGTGCGTGCGCCCGAAGGCTGGGCGCTGGTGGACGACGATGCTGCGCAGGCCGCCCCGGAAGCTCCCGAAAGGTTCGATGCCGCGGTGTTCGGGGTCGAGAAGCTGAGCGCTGCCGATTTCCTCGCGCCCGACGTCGAGGCAGTCGCCGCCGATCTCGAACCGAGGATGAGTCTCGAGCTGGTGTCGATGGAGGAGGCCATTGCGCCGCAGGCATACGTGCACGAACACGAACACGAACACGCGATGGTGCTCGACGAACTTGGCAGCGCGCTGAGCAGGGTCATATTGCTGGGCGCGGCGATCGACGGCATCGACGCGGTATGCACGTTCCTGGCGGCGCTGCCGGCATCGACGCGGTTGACCTTCCTGCTCACCCAGCATCTGGGCGGGCAGTCGGACGCCTCGCTGGTAGCCGAGTTTGCCGCGAACTGCGCGTTGCCGGTGCGGCTGGCCAAGGGTGGCCGGGCCAAACCCGGCGAGGTGCTGCTGGTGCCGGCCGGGCAGCAGGTGCGGTTGCGCCGCGACGGCAGCATCGACCTGCAGGCGAACGACGCCGAAGCGGCGCCGGAGCCGTCGATCGACGCCAGCCTGACCATGGCCGCGAACGCCTTCGGCCGCGACGCGCTGGCGATCGTGTTCGCCGGGCGCGGCAACGATGCGGTGGCCGGTGCGCAGGCGATCCATGATCGCGGTGGCCAGGTCTGGGTAGAGTCGTCGTCCGGGGAACATTTTGCCGACATGGTCAGTGGAATCTTCGCCGAACGACTGGTCAGTTTTTCCGGTACGCCGCCCGAACTGGCGGCGCACCTGCTTGAGGTGTTTCCATGAGTGATCCGTTGCCGCGTGAAATCCGCTGCGTCCTGGTGCCGGTGGGCAACCTGCGCCTGTTGCTGCCCAACGCCACCATCGCCGAAGTGATCACCCAGAGCACGCCCGAGCCGGTGGCTGGCGCGCCCGCCTGGCTGCTTGGCCGGATCGCCTGGCGCGGCTGGCGCGTGCCGCTGGTGTCGTTCACCGAACTGGCCGGCACCGAGGAAGGCGATGCCGAGCTGAGCGTGCGCGTGGCCGTGCTGAAGGCGCTCGGCGGCAATCCGAAGCTGCCGTTCATCGCCGTGCTGACCCAGGGTTTTCCGCGCCTGACCACGCTGAACGCGGAGCTGATCATTCCTACCCACGACGGCAAGCCGCTGCCGCCGGGCGTGCGTGCGCACGTGCTGGTGCGCGACGACGTGGCGATGATTCCCGACCTGGAATGGATCGAGGCCACCTTGCTGGACCTGCTCGACGCCGCCGAGCCGGCGGAGTCCATGGAGTCGTCCGACTCGGACGACTGAAGCCAGCCGGCAGACGGCGGACTAGCCGTCGCCGTGCAAGGCCTGCAGCGCCGCCAGCGCGGCCAGCCCGGCGGTTTCCGTGCGCAGGATGCGCGGCCCCAGCCGCAGGCCGTCGAAACCGGCCGCCGTCAACGCACCGATATCGCGTTCGCCCAGCCCGCCCTCCGGCCCCACCACCAGCAGCCCGCCGGCCGCGGTGAATCGCAGCTCGCGGGACGAGCGACTGGCCGCCGGCAACAGCGCCAGGCGCAGCGCACCGTCACCGGCAAGCGTGTCCAGCCACGCTGCCAGCGGCAGCGCCGGGACGATCTCGGGCAGGCGCGCGCGACCGCTCTGCTCGCAGGCGCTGGCCACCACTGCGCGCCAGTGCGCCAGCCGCTTTTCCGCGCGGGCGGCGTCCAGCTTCACCTCCGAGCGTTCGGTCAGCAGCGGCACGATGCGCGCCACGCCCAGCTCGGTCGCCTTCTGCACGATCAGGTCCATCTTTTCGCCGCGCGCCACCCCCTGGGCCAGGGTCAGCGGCAGCGGCGACTCGTTCTGCAAAGCCTGCTTCGACTCGACCCGCACGGTCACCTCACGCTTGCCCATCGCGACGATGACCGCGGCGTAGTCGTGGCCGTCGCCGTTGAACAGGGTGAGCGGGTCGCCGGGATTCATGCGCAGCACGCGTGCCACGTGTTCGGCGGCTTGTGGCGGCAAGTTCGGTTCGCCGGAGACGGCGAGCGGCTGGTCGACGTGGATACGGATCGTGCGCATCGGAACGGGCTGGGCGGGAACGGCCGCCCAGCATAGCGCGGCGCGCGCCTGCCATGTCCCGGCGGATGGCCGCGGGACGACCCGGCGCCTCCGCTTGCACCTGCTGGCGCGTCGTATCAGCATGGATAGCACTCCCCATGCGCGCTCGCCGCATCCCCCAGCGAGCTGGAGGCCACATGTCCAGATTCGTTTTCGTTTCCGCCCTGCTGCTGGCAGGTTGCAGCGCAAGCACCATGCTGCTGGCGCAGGGTTCGCCGACTTCGCCGCCGTCCGCCGGATCGTCCAGTCAGCAGCCGGCGCAGCAGGCCGTTCGGCCGGACGACCGTAACTGCATCCGCGATACCGGCAGCCGGATTCCGGTGAAAAAGGGGCACTGCCTGCCGGTGAACGGACGCAGTTACAGCCAGCAGGATCTGCAGCGCACGGGCGAGCCCGAACTGGGCCGGGCACTGCAGAAACTCGACCCGCGCATCACCGTTCGCGGGCACTGAACGGCCCCCGATTCAGTCCGCGACGGCGCGCTCGATCCCGGCGATCGCGGTGTCGACCAGCAGGTCGATGTCCGATGCGTCGACCACGTAGGGCGGCATGAAATACACCACGTTGCCCAGCGGACGCAGCAGCACGCCGTGCTGCAGGCCATGCAGGTAGACGCGCAAGCCGCGTCGCTCCGCCGCGGGATACGGTCGCCGGCTGGCCTTGTCGGCGACCAGCTCGATCGCCGCGATCATGCCGGTCTGGCGCACGTCGGCGACGTGCTGATGCGCGCGTAACGGTTCCAGCCGCCGGGCCAGGCTGGCGGCCAGCTGGCGGTTGCGCTCCAGCACCGGCTCGTCGCGAAAGATCGCCAGCGTCTCCAGCGCCACCCGGCAGGCCAGCGGGTTGCCGGTGTAGCTGTGCGAATGCAGGAACGCCTTGCCGGCGCTGTACTCGGCGTAGAACGCCTGGTAGATCCGTTCGCTGGTGAGCACCGCCGACAACGGCAGGAAGCCGCCGGTGAGGCCTTTCGACAGGCACATGAAATCCGGCGTCGCGCTGGCTTGCTCGCAGGCGAACAACGTGCCGGTGCGGCCGAAGCCCACCGCGATCTCGTCGGCGATGAAGTGCACCGCAAACTCGTCGCACAGCGCACGCAGGCCGGTCAGGTAACCGGGGTGATACATGCGCATGCCGCCGGCGCACTGCACCAGCGGCTCGACGATCACCGCGCAGGTTTCGTGTGCATGCCGTTCCAGCAGCGAGCGCAGTTCGCCGAGGCGGCGTTTGGCCGTCTGTTCCGATGACTCGCCGGGCTCGCCTTCGTACGCGTCCGGCGACGGCGCCAGGAACGGGGTCAGCAGCAGCGGCGCGTAGGTCTTGCGATACAACGCCACGTCGCTGACCGAGAGCGCGCCCAGCGTTTCGCCGTGATAGCTGCCGGTGAGCGCGATGAAGCGGGTCTTCTCGCCATGGCCCTGGTTGAGCCAGTAGTGGAAGCTCATCTTCAGCGCCACCTCGATCGCCGCCGAACCGTTGTCGGCGTAGAACACCCGGTCCAGTCCGGGCGGCGTGATCCGCACCAGTTCCTCGGCCAGTTCGATGGCCGGTTCATGGGTGAAGCCGGCAAAGATCACGTGTTCGAGCGTGCGCGCCTGCCCGGCCAGCGCCGCGGCGATGCGCGGGTTGGCATGGCCGAACAGGTTGGTCCACCACGAACTGATGCCGTCCAGGTAGCGGCGGCCGTCGGCGTCGATCAGCCAGGCGCCTTCGCCGCGCACGATCGGCACCATCGGTACGCTCTCGTGGTCGTGCATCTGCGTGCAGGGGTGCCAGACGTGTCGCAGGTCGCGCGCGGCGAGTGCGGCGTTGCCGCTTGCGGGGTTGTTCATCCGGCTATCATCGGCGCTGCGCGACGGGCGCTCAAGTCCGCGCATGGATCATTCCGGGAATCGATGCTTGAAGCCACTGCGAAAATGCCTGATCGGCCTCGGCATGCTGGCGCTGGCCGCGGCCGTGCTGCTGTGGTTCCTGCCGGCACGCTGGGCGCTGCCGTGGATCGAGCCGCAGCTGCACGGGCTGCATCTGCAGCGGGTGCAGGGCACGCTGTGGCAGGGCCGGGCCGACGAGGTGCTGGCCGTCGACGGGCAGGCGCTGGGGCAGTTGCAGTGGCAGTTGTCGCGTCGCGCCCTGCTCGGTCAGGTGCGGCTGCAGTTGCAATTTGAAGGGCCGCAACTCGCGTTTTCCGGCGGAGTCCGGCGGCTGCCGGACGGCCAAGTCGAGGTGAGCGGCGCGAATGTGCGTGCAAAGCTTTCGGCGTTGGCCTATGGCGCGGTGTCGCCCTGGGGGCAGCCACGCGGCGAACTGCAAGTGAGGATCGACCGCGCCCTGCTGCAGGGCGGCTGGCCCCTGCAACTACAGGCGCAGGCGCAATGGCCGCAGGCGCTCATGCGCACGCGCGATGGCGACGTGGCGCTGGGCACGCTGCAGGCACAGGCGAGCGCGCAGAGTGGGGTGATACGAGCGCAACTGCACGACGACGGGCACGGCACGCTGCACGCCGATGGCGAACTGCAACTGAGCCCGCTTGGCTGGCGACTGGACGCGACGCTGCGCGCCCGACAGACTGACCCGGCATTGCGTCGCTGGCTGGCCGGGCTGGGTCCGCCGGCGGCCGACGGCAGCGTGCACATCCGGCGCCGCGGCGGACTGGCCGGCAGCGCGCCGGCCCCATCCACGAACTGAAGGACGCGAGACGAGCATGAACCCGGATATCGCCGCAACGGCCCTGGCGGCCGCACGCGAGGCCGCTGCGGCCGCGGCCGACGTGATCAGGCACTACTGGCGGCGCGGCGTCGAGGTGGAGCTGAAGTCCGATGCGACCCCGGTGACGGTCGCCGACCGTGAGGCCGAGCAGGCGATCCGGCGGATCCTGCACGCGGCGCTGCCGCAGGCCTCGATCTATGGCGAGGAGTTCGGCCTGGACGGCGAGCGCGGCGGTCTGCTGTGGCTGGTCGATCCGCTCGACGGTACCAAGAGCTTCGTGCGCCGCACGCCGTTCTTCTCCACCCAGATCGCGTTGATGGATGGCGACGAGCTGGTGCTCGGCGTGTCCAGCGCGCCGGTCTACGGCGAGACGATGTGGGCCAGCACCGGCACCGGCGCGTGGCTCGACGGCGAACGCGTGCACGTGGCGGATACCACCGGGATGGCGCAGACGTCCATCTCCATCGGCAACGTGAAGAGCCTCACCGGCGACGCCCGCTGGGAGGCGCTGGGCGCGCTGATCCGCGACAGCAACCGGATCCGCGGCTACGGCGATTTCTGCCATTACCACCTGCTGGCGCGCGGCAGCCTGGACCTGGTGATCGAGTCGGACGTGAACATCCTCGACGTCGCCGCGCTGGCGGTGATCGTGCGCGAAGCCGGCGGCGTGTTCACCGACCTCGACGGCGCGCCGCTGACGCTGGACACGCGCAGCGTGCTGGCCGGCACGCCGGCGATCCACGCGCAGGCCCTGCCGCGTCTGCGGCGTTGAGCGGCCCGAGCTAGAATGCGCGGATGCCCAAGCTACCGATCATCCATGCCACGCGTGACGTCAGCGACAGCCGGTTTCTGCAGGTCGAGCAGCTCGACCTGGAGTTCTCCAACGGCGTGCGCCGCACCTACGAACGACTGAAAGGCAGCGGCCTGGGCGCGGTGATCATCGTGCCGATGCTGGATGACGACACCGTGCTGCTGGTACGCGAGTATGGCGGCGGCGTCGGCCGCTACGAGCTCGGCCTGCCGAAGGGCCGGCTGGATCAGGACGAAACCGCCGAGCAGGGTGCCGAGCGCGAGCTGAAGGAAGAGATCGGCTACGGCGCGCACAGGCTGAAGATCCTGCACAACCTGTCGCTGTCGCCGTCGTACATGACGCACATGGCGCATGTGGTGCTGGCGCAGGACCTGTACCCCGAGAAGCTGGCCGGCGACGAGCCGGAAGAACTCGAAGTGGTGCCGTGGAAGATGTCCGAACTGCATACCTTGCTCGGTCGCGACGACGTGACCGAGGGGCGTTCGATCGCCGCGCTGTTCATGGCCCGCGAGTATCTCGCCGGGCGTTTCCAGCGCACATGAGCATGCCGCCCGGAAGTACGCCGCCCGAGTTGGCCCGGCAGGTCGGCGCGATCGCCCGTGCCGCCGGCGCGGCCATCCTCGATGTCTACCACAGCGATTTCGCGGTGCAGACCAAGGCGGACGCGTCGCCGCTGACCGCCGCCGACCTGGCCGCCCAGCAGGTCATCATGGCCGGCCTGGCCGCGCTCGAGCCGGTACTGCCGGTGCTGTCGGAAGAAGCGAAGGCCTTGCCGTGGTCCGAACGCCGGCACTGGTCGCGCTACTGGCTGGTCGATCCGCTCGATGGCACGCGCGAGTTCGTCAAGCGCAACGGCGAATTCACCGTCAACATCGCCCTCATCGACGAGCACCGCAGCGTGCTCGGTGTGGTGCTGGCGCCGGTCAGCGGCGAGCTGTATGTCGCTGCGCTGGGGCAGGGTGCCTGGCTGCAGACGCAGGCCGATGGCACCTGGCGACGCATTCGCACGCGCCCGCTGGGGCAACCGCCGCTGGTGGCCGGCAGCCGTTCGCATGGCGGTGCGCAGGGCAGCGTGCTGCAGCGGTTGATCGGCAGCGACTACGAGCTGATACCGCTGGGCTCGTCACTGAAGTTCTGCCTGATCGCGCGTGGAGCGGCGGACGTCTATCTGCGCCTCGGCCTCACCAGCGAATGGGACACCGCTGCCGCGCAATGCGTGCTGGACGAGGCCGGCGGCGCGGTGCTCGACCTGGCCGGCCAGCCGTTCCGCTACAACCGCGGCGAGTCGCTGCTGAATCCCGAATTCATCGCCGTCGGCGACGGCACGATCGACTGGGCCGCGCGGTTGCAGGCGCCATGAGCGAACCGGCCCGGCACAGTCTGGACGACCTGCTCGCGATCATGGCGCGCCTGCGCGATCCCGAGCGGGGCTGCCCGTGGGACGTGCAGCAGGATTTCGCCTCGATCGCGGCGTACACGATCGAGGAAGCCTACGAAGTCGCCGACGCGATCGACCGCCGCGACTGGCACGACCTGCGCGACGAGCTGGGCGACCTGCTGCTGCAGGTGGTGTTCCACGCGCAGATGGCGGCCGAGCAAGGCCTGTTCGGTTTTGCCGACGTCGCCCACGCGATCAGCGCCAAGATGCTGCGACGTCATCCGCACGTTTTTGGCGACGTGCGCTATGACGACCTGGCGGCGCAGATGCAGGCGTGGGAAGAGATCAAGACGGCCGAGCGCGCGGACCAGGGCGAGCCGGCCGACGCCAGCGCACTGGCGGGCATCTCGGCGGGGCTGCCGGAATGGAAGCGGGCGCAGAAGCTGCAGCAGCGCGCTGCTGCCACCGGTTTCGCGTGGCCCGATCCCGCGCCGGTGCTGGCCAAGCTGGCCGAGGAAGTGGACGAGGTGCGCGCGGAGTTTGCCAACGGCGCCGACCCGGCGCGGTTGCAGGACGAGATCGGCGACGTGCTGTTCGTGATGGTGAATCTGGCGCGTCATGCCGGCGTCGATTTCTCGCAGGCGTTGCGGCATGCGAATGCGAAATTCGAACGGCGTTTCCGCCGGATGGAGCAGTTGGCGGCGGCCGACGGCGCGGCGTTCGGCGAACGCACGCTGGGCGAGCAGGAACAGCTGTGGCAGCGCGCCAAGCAGGCGGAACGCAAACCCTGAACCTGCGCGATGGCGCCTGGCCATCGCGCAGGTCGTGGACTCGCGTGAAAGTTACTTGGCCGCCGGCGCCGTCTTGTCAGCACGCTGCTGCCAGGCAGCGCGCATCTTCTCGCGCTCGGCGCGCATCTTCGCCTCGTTGACCAGGTTCTCGTCCAGCCCCTTGCGCAGCGTGGCGATCGCCTGGTCGACGTTGGCCGGCTGCGCCTGCAGGCGGGCCAGGCGCTTGTAGACGTAGTCGCGCACGTGCGGATCCTGCGACTTGGCCAGCACGTCGTTGTAGACCGACGCCATCTCCTTGCTGCGGCCGGACTGCATGTACAGCCGCTCCAGGCCGCGCAGGTCGCCGATCACGCCGTTGCGCCGGTGGTCGAAGCGGTGCATGCGCATGCCGTGCTCACCACGGTCGCCGTGATGCGCGCGCATGTCCTTGCCGGCCATCGCGGATGGGGTTGGCGACGGCGCCGGCGGCGTGTTCTGCGCCATCACGAACGAGGTCGATCCGGCGATCAGCACGGCCAGCGCGGAAGCAAGCAGGGTTTTGCGGTGCATGGTGTGTCTCCTCGGTAGGTAGACTGGAGAACGCGGCCGGCTCAGGCACGTTGACCGGGGCATTCATGCTCCCGTCAGGCTTGCAACCCTTTTGCGGCCGGCCGCATCCCAGACGGGTCGACAACCCAAGGAGAGTTCCATGCGCCGTCTTTTCACCGCAGCCCTGCTGCTCGCTCCGATCGCCGCCTTCGCCGCCAGCCCGTGCAAGTACGAGGCGCCGCGCAACCTGCAGCTCGATCTCGCCGGCGTGCGCAGCGTGCAGATCGATGTGAACAGCCAGGACCTGCACCTGACCGGCAGCGACAGCGTCAGGGGCCTCACCCTCACCGGTCGCGCCTGTGCCTCCGAGCAGGCGATGCTGGACAAGCTGCAGGTCACTCAGCGGCGCGAAGGCGACCAGCTGCTGATCGATATCGGCAACACCGGCGGTTTCAGCTTCAGCCTGTTCGGCGGCAATTCCTATTCGAGTCTCGAGGTCACCGTGCAACTGCCGGCCAACCTGCCGGTCACCGTGCGCGTGGGCTCCGGCGACGCCGACGTCAGCGGCGTGCAGCAGCTGCAGACCAGCGTGGGCTCGGGCGACCTGCACGTGCGCCAGGTATCCGGCAAGTTCGGCACCAGCGTGGGTTCGGGCGACGTGAGCGCTACCGACATCGGCAGCTTGGACCTGGGCTCGGTGGGCTCCGGCGACTTCAAGGCCGAAGGCATCAAGGGCGACGCTCGCGTCGGCAGCATCGGTTCCGGTGACGTCACGTTGCGCAACGTCGGCGGCAGCGTGCACGCCGATACGCTGGGTTCCGGCGACCTCGAGGTGAGCGACGTCGGCGGCGACTTCAGCCTCGGCGCCAAGGGCAGCGGCGACGTCAACCACTCTGGCGTAAAGGGCAAGGTCAGCGTGCCGCACGACGACGATTGAGCGTGGCCGTCAGCCCAGCCAACGCCAGGCCAGGTACACCAGCGGCGCGCACACCAGCAGGAACGGAATCGACACCAGGTGCAGCAGCCGCAGTCCGTGCGGCTGCTTCGCCAGGCGCAGCGCGATCAGGTTCGCCAGCGAACCGATCGCCACGCCGAAGCCGCCCACGTTCACCGCCACCGCCAGCGCGATCGCGTCGGGCGTGCGTTCGAGCAGCAGCACCGTCGCCGGCACGTTGCTGATCAGCTGCGAGGCGACGATGCCGCTGGCGTACAGCGTCAGCGGCTGGCCGAAGTCGAGCCGGTCCAGCGCCTGATGCACCAGGGGCAAGTTCGCGAAATGGCCGAGGCCCAGGAAGATCGCGGCGAACGTGAGCAGCAGCAGCCAGTCGATCCGCGCCAGGCTCGACCGCGCCAGCAGCGCGAACAGCACCAGCAACAGCAGCGCGCCCAGCGGCGCCTGGCCGTATTCCATCATCAGCACCATGCCGACCAGCGCGGCCATCGAGCACGCGCCGAGGCGGGTCGACGCCACGATGCCGTCGATCCGTTCCGGGCTCAACGCCACGCGATCGCGCGGCAACCACAGCCAGGCGAACGCCGCCACCAGCAGGAACATCACCGTCGCGGCCGGCAGCATGGCCGCCGCGAAATGCAGGAACGGTAGTTGCGAGTGCTGCCACAGCAGCAGGTTCTGCGGGTTGCCGATCGGGCTCAGGGTGGAACCCGCGTTCACCGCCAGCGCCTCCAACACCACCATGCGCAGCACCGGCAGGTTCGAGATGGCGCCGATCGCCAGCGTCAGCGGCACGATCAGGAACAGGCTCACGTCATTGGTCAACACCATCGACAGCAGCGCCGTCGCGGACACCAGCAACAGGCCCAGGCTGCGCAGCGAATGCGCGCGCGCCACCATGGCCACCGCCGCATGCTGCACCAGTCCGCTGTCGCGGATGCCCTGGATCGCGATCAGCAGACCCATCAGGCCGGCCAGGGTCGGCAACTGCAGCCAGTGCCGATAGCTCGCCAGCGGCTGCGGGTCGAGCACCGCCAGCGCGATCGCCAGCGCCGCGAACAACCACAGCAGCCACTCCTCCTTGAGGCGCTGTCGTGTGCGGCTTGCAATCATCGGGAAGTCCGGTGGGGCGTCGGCGTACTTTATCAGCCCGTTCTTCGATGCCGGTTCAACCCTCGCGCAGCAGCCGCATCGGCGGCGTGCGGCTGACCTTGCGGGTGCCGGCCAGGCCCAGCAGCATCACCACCAGTGCCGCGCCGACGGCACCGCCCACCAGCGGCCACAGCGGCGGCACGAAGCCCTCGATGTGGAACACCGCCTGGCCCAGCCACAGTCCGGCGCCGGCGGCACCGAGCGCAGCGGTGAGGCCGGCGACCAGGCCGAGCAGGGCGAACTCGCAGGCGGCAGCCACGCGCAGTTGTGCACGGCGTGCGCCCAGCGTGCGCAACAGGGCGGCTTCGTGGCGTCGTTCGGCCGCGCTGGCGGCGAGTGCGGCGGCCAGCACCAGCGCGCCGGCGAGCAGGCTGAAGCCGAGGATCCAGCGCACCGCGTTGCCGACCCGGTCGACGATCTCGCGCACGCGGTCGAGCAGCGAGTCGACGTCGACCAGGCTCAGGTTGCTGTAATCGCGCGACAGCTGCGCCAGTTCGGTGGCATGCCCGCGCGGCAAATGGAAGCTGGCCAGCCAGGTATGCGGCAGCTCGCTGGCGTGGGCCGGGTCGAGCAGCAGGAAGAAGTTGACCCGGAACGAGCTCCAGTCGACCTTGCGCACGCTGCTGACCTTCGCATCGATGCTGCCTTCGCCGACGTCGAAGCGCAGCGTGTCGCCGAGCTTCAGCGCGAACATGTCGCGCCACATGGTGTCGATCGACACCTCGGCCTGGGCCGGCTGCGCGCCCTGCCAGCGGCCGGCGATCACTTCGTTGGCGGGCGGCAGCGCGGCGGACCAGGACAGCCGCAGCTGGCGGTCGGTCCAGTCCTTCGCGCGCTCGTCGGCAAAGGCGAGTTGGTCGATCGGGCGGCCGTTGATCGCGGTGACCTTGCCCACCGCCAGCGGCAGCATGTTGAGCTGGTCGCCGCCGATCCTGGCCAGCGCCTGCTCGAAGCCGGCGCGCTGGTCGTCCTGCAGGTTCAGCGCGAACCAGTTCGGCGTATCCGCCGGCAGCTCCTGGCGCCAGCCCTGCAGCAGCGCCGGCGCCACGATCGCCAGCAACAGCAGCGCGCACAGGCCCAGGCTGAGCGCGGTGGCCTGGATCACGCTCAGCGCGGGCCGCCGCGCCAGCGCGGCCAGGCCCAGCCGCAGCGCCGGGTGCGCGCCCGGTGCGATGCGCCGGGCCAACCACAGCAGTAGTGCAGCCAGCAACGCCGCGATCAGCGCCACGCCGAGCAGGCTGGCGGCGAGGATGCCGGCCAGGGTGAGTGAGCTGCTCTGGCTCCAGATCAGGCACAGCGCCACCAGCGCGGGGATCAGGTACAGCGCATCGAAACGCCGCACCCGCCGCTGCATGCTCTGGCGGAATACCGCCACCGGCGGCACTTCGGCCAGCCGCGCCAGCGGCGGCAGCGCGAAGCCGACCAGCACGGCGATACCCATCGCGGCGGCGGCGAACGACGGCGCCAGCGGCAGCACGGTCGGCACGCTGCCGAACAACTGGCTGGCCAGCAGCCAGGCCAGTTGCGCCAGTCCCAACGCGAGCAGCACGCCGAGTGCGGTGGCCGGCACGGCGAGCGCGCCCAGCGTGCCCAGCAGCAGGCCCAGCACGCGCCGGCGCGGCGTGCCCAGCGCGCGCAGCAGCGCCACTTCGGCGGTCTTGCGCCGCGCGTAGCGCTGCGCGGACAGCGCGATAGCGATGCCGGCCAGCAGCGCCGACAGCAGGGCGGTCAGGCGCAGGAACGCGCCGGCGCGATCGAACGACGTACGCATGCGTTCCTGGGTCTGTTCCGGCGTGATCAGCTGCGCGCCTTGCGGCAAGGCGGTCGTCTGCGCCCAGTCGCGCCAGGCCTGCACCGCCGTCGGCGTGCCGGCCAGCAGCAGGCGGTGGCGGGCGCGGCTGCCGACGCCGAGCAAGCCGGCCTGTTCGGCGTCGGTCAGGTTCATCAGCGCGCGCGGCGCCAGCGCCAGCAGCTCGCCGCCATCGGGCTGGCGTACCAGTTCGGCGGCGATGGTCAGGTCGCGCCCGCCCAGTTGCAGCGGCTGGCCGACCTGGAGGCCCAGCGCGACCAAGGCGCGATGGTCGAGATAGACCTCGCCCGCGGCCGGGGCGCGGCCGTTGCGCGTGCGGCCGGCGGCATCGCGCAATTCCAGTTTGCCGCGCAGGGGATAGCGCGGGTCGACCGCCTGCACGTCGAGCAGTTGGGTCTGCTCGTGGGCGAACGCCACGCTGGGAAAACCGGCGGTGCGCGCGAGTTGCAGGCCGTCCTGGCGCGCCTTGTCGGCGAACGTGTTCGGCAGGGCCTGCGGCGACGACACGCCGATGTCGCCGCCGATCAGTTCGGCGGCGCTGGCCAGCATGCCGCGCTCGATCCGCGTCGCCAGCGTAGCGACCACGCCCAGCGCCACCACCGCCAGCACCAGTGAGGCGGCCAGCGTGCGCAGTTCCGGCAGGCGCCATTCGCGGCGCAGGCTGCGCAGGGCGAGCAGCAGCATCTTCATGCCTGCACGTCCGTGCCGGACGCCACGACGCGACCTTCCTCCAGCTCGATCCGGCGATCGCAGCGTGCGGCCAGGGTTGCATCGTGGGTGACCAGCACCAGGGTGGTGCGGTGGTCGCGGTTCAGCGCGAACAGCAGGTCGCAGATGTGATGGCCGGTGCGCTGGTCGAGGTTGCCGGTGGGTTCGTCGGCGAACAGCACGCGCGGGCCGTGCACGAATGCGCGGGCGATCGCCACGCGCTGCTGCTCGCCGCCGGACAGCTGGGCCGGATAGTGCCGCCGCCGCGAGCTCAGCCCGACCGCATCCAATGCATCGCGGGCGCGCTGGCGTGCCGCGCTGCTGCCTTCCAGTTCCAGCGGCAGCATCACGTTTTCCTCGGCAGTCAGCGCGGGCAGCAGGTGGAACGACTGGAACACGAAACCGACCAGGCGTCGGCGCAGGTCGGCGCGGGCTTCCTCGTCCAGCTGCTGCAAGGCATGGCCGTCCAGCGCGATGCTGCCGTCGTCCGGTGTGTCCAAGCCGGCCAGCAGGCCGAGCAGGGTAGTCTTGCCGGAGCCGGAGGCGCCGACGATGGCGAAACTCTCGCCCGGCTGGATCTGCAGGCTGACCTTGCTGAGGATCTCCAGTCTCCCCTCGGGGCCGTTGACCGACTTGCTAACATCGCGGGCTTCAAGAAGAGGCCGGGAAGAATCACTCATGCGTCAATGCCTGTGGTTGCTGGTTTTTCTGTGCGGCATCGGCAGCGCCCAGGCGGCGGCGCCGAAAACCGTACTGGTGCTGGGTGATTCGTTGTCCGCCGCGCACAACATTCCGGTCGAGGCCGGCTGGGTGCATCTGCTGGATACGCGTCTTGGCAAGATGGTGCCGAAGTGGACCGCGATCAATGCCAGCATCAGCGGCGAGACCTCGCTGAGCGGGTGCAACCGCCTGCCCGCGCTGCTGGCGAAGTACCGCCCGCAGGTGCTGGTGCTGGAACTGGGCGCCAACGATGGCCTGCGCGGCCTGCCGCTGCCGGCGCTGCGCGCGAACCTGGATGCGATGATCGTGGCGGCGCAAAAGGCGAAGGTGCGCGTGCTGCTGGTCGGCATCGAGCTGCCGGTGAACTATGGGCCGCAGTACCGCGACGGCCTGCGCGCGGTCTATGCCGATCTGGCGCGGAGCCGCCGTACCGCACTGGTGCCGTTCCTGCTCGAGGGCATCGCACTCGATCCCGCGCTGATGCAGGACGATGGCCTGCATCCGGTCGCCAGCGCCCAGCCGCGGGTGCTGGACACCGTCTGGAAGCCGCTGCAGCCGCTGCTGCATTGAGCGGCAAACAGAACCTGCTCTGAACCTCGTTTTCCCGCTTTCACGCTACCCTCACCCGGTCACCGCTTAGATCTTCACGTATGTGAAATCATGGCAAGGAGGACGATATGACCGTACATGACGAGCAAGCGGGATTGATTCTGCTGGTCGAGGACAACCGCCAGATTGCCGAAATGGTGGGCGAGTTCCTGGAGCGGCGCGGTTATTCGGTCGACTATGCCGCCGACGGGGTCAGCGGGCTGCACCTGGCGGTGTCCAACAGCTACGACGTGCTGGTGCTGGACCTGATGCTGCCGGGCCTGGACGGGCTGGAGGTCTGCCGCAAGCTGCGCAAGGAGGCCAAGAAGTCCACCCCGGTGCTGATGCTGACCGCCCGCGACACGCTGGAGGACAAGCTGTCCGGACTCGAGGCCGGCGCCGACGATTATCTGGTGAAACCTTTCGAGGTGCGCGAGCTGGAGGCGCGGTTGCGCGCGCTGATCCGCCGCGACCGCCGCCAGGTCTCCACCGAGGTGCTCAGCGTCGGCGACATGACCCTGGATACCGCCACGCTGCGCCTCACTCGCGACGGCCAGGAACTGACCGTGTCGCCGATCGGCTTGAAGCTCTTGGCGATCCTGATGCGCGAGTCGCCGCGGGTAGTCAGTCGGCGCGACATCGAGCGCGAGATCTGGGGTGATACGCTGCCCGACTCGGACACCTTGCGCTCGCATCTGTACAACCTGCGCCGGGTCATCGACAAACCCTTCGCGCGGCCCCTGTTACACACGATTCATTCAGCCGGCTATCGTCTCGCGGATCTCGAATCGGAAGTGGCCTCTTCGCCCCAGACGGCCTGACATCGACACGGCGCATACAGGTAGGCGCACACAGTTAATGGATAGCAGGGTCAAAGCAGTCACCTTTCGTGTGGGTGCCTTCCGCCGGCGCATTGCGCGGGTGTTCGCACTGCAGTTCCTGATCGTCGCCGCCGTCTGCATCCTGGGCATCTACGGCATCGTGCCCACGGTCATCGTGATTGCGATGATCGTGGTCACCACCGGCCTCGCCTGGCTGGCCACCCGGCGCGAGTGGCGGCCGGTGCGTGCCTTGGCCCGGCTGGTGAACCGCTGGGACGGCCAGCCGCCGGACCCGGAGTCGCTGAACCTGGAGCAGTTGTCCACCCATACCGACGCCGACGTGGCTTCGCTGGCGCAGGGGCTGCATGGTTTCGCCATGCGTCTGGCCAATTACAACCAGCGCGAGCGCAGCTTCACCCGCGATGCCAGCCACGAGCTGCGCAGCCCGCTCACCGTGATCAAGATGTCGGTCGACATGCTCGGCGAGGAGGACGGCCTCAGCGATTTCGGCGTGCGCTCGGTGCGTCGGATCAAGCGTGCCACCCGCGAGATGGAGGTGCTGGTGGAGGCGCTGCTGATCCTCGCGCGCGAGACGGACGCTTCGGCCGACGACCAGTATTTTGTCGTCAACGACGCGCTGCGCAAGGAACTGGAGTCCGCCCGCGAACTGCTGTCCGGCCGGCCGATCGAACTTGTGCTGGAGGAACCGGCCCGCTTTGCGCTGCAGGGCTCGCCGCAGGCGTTCTCGGTACTGTGCTGGCAACTGATTCGCAACGCCTGCCAGCAGACCGAGCAGGGCAGCGTGGTGATCAGCGTGCTGCCCGGCGTGGTCAGCGTGCGCAACCGGACGACAACGCAGTTACCTGGCGACGACGGCCGCCCGCTGCGCGTTCATGGCGCCGACCGGCACGGTTTCGAGTTGGCCATTGCCCAGCGGATCAGCGACCGCTTCGCATGGCCGCTGGAACTGCAGACGGGCTACGGACAGGAAAACATCGCCCGCATCCGCTTTCCACACCCCCTGCCGGCCGACGCGCCGGCAGAATCCGCTTTATAGGGCGGGTACTGCCCGCCGTTCCTGCCGCCCGGTGGGGACGACAGGGCAGGGTGTTGCATCAGGCAGCTTGCAGCGCCGGGGCCACGTCGAATGCGCAACCGGTCTTCGCCTTCACGTCGTCGAGGCTGACGCCGTCGTTGAGTTCGATCAGGGTCAGGCCCTTGCCTTTCTGCACCTCGAACACGCACAGGTCGGTGATGATCAGGTCAACTACCTGCTTGCCGGTCAGGGGCAGGTCGCACTCGGTCTTGATCTTCGGGCTGCCGTCTTTCGCGCAGTGCTCCATCAGCACCACCACGCGCTTGACGCCGCTGACCAGGTCCATCGCGCCGCCCGGGCCCTTGACCATCTTGCCCGGCACCATCCAGTTGGCCAGGTCGCCGTGGGCGGACACTTCCAGCCCGCCGAGGATCGACAGGTCGATGTGGCCGCCGCGGATCATCGCGAACGAGTCGGCGCTGGAGAAGAAACTGGAGCCGGGCAGGGTGGTGATGGTCTGCTTGCCGGCGTTGATCAGGTCGGGGTCGAGCTGGTCCTCGGTGGGGAACGGGCCGATGCCGAGCAGGCCGTTCTCCGACTGCAGGGTGACGCTGACCTCGTCGGGGATGTAATTCGCCACCATGGTCGGGATGCCGATGCCGAGGTTCACGTAGAAACCGTCGCGCAACTCCTTCGCGGCGCGCCTGGCCATCGTCACGCGGACCGGGCTTTCCTTGCCCGCGGCGACGCCGGCGATGGTGCGGAACTCGATGCGCTTCTCGTACTTCGCGCCCTGTACGATGCGGTCGACGTAGATGCCCGGCACGTGGATGTTGTTCGGGTCCAGTTCGCCGACCGGCACCAGGTGCTCCACCTCGGCCACGCAGGCCTTGCCGCAGGTCGCGATCATCGGGTTGAAGTTGCGCGCGGTCTCGCGGAACACCAGGTTGCCGTGGGCGTCGCCCTTCCACGCCTTCACGATCGACAGGTCGGCGGTGATGGCTTCCTCCAGCACGTATTCCTTGCCGTCGAACACCTTGGTTTCCTTGCCCTCGGCCAGCTTGGTGCCGAATGCGGTGCGGGTGTAGAAGCCGGGAATGCCGGCGCCGCCGGCGCGCAGCTTCTCGGCCAGCGTGCCCTGCGGGGTCAGGTGCAGCTCCAGCTCACCGGCGAGCACCTGGCGCTCGAATTCCTTGTTCTCGCCCACGTAGGACGCGAAGACGCGTTTCACCTGGTGCGTCTTCAGCAACGGACCCATGCCGAAATCGTCCACGCCGGCGTTGTTGCCGACGATGGTCAGGCCCTTGGTTCCGGCCTCCAGCAGCGCGCCGATCAGGTTCTCGGGGATGCCGCACAGGCCGAAGCCGCCGGCGGCGATCGTCATGCCATCGAACAACAGGCCATCAAGGGCTTTCGCCGCGCTGGGGTAAACCTTGTCCATTGCCGTGCCTTCCTCAGGGAGAGTCAGCTGCCAAGGATACGACGGATTGGCCGCGACCGGCCTGGTACCAAGGTCGCAGACCGGTCCGCCGGCACGGCACGGACGCTCATAACCTTATGCGATTTCGCAAGTTCGCAGCGCGGCGCCGAGTCGATAGGCTGATCTTCCCCGACCGGACCGGAGACGGCGATGATCAAGCTCCCTGCATGGCTGGCACTCGCGGCAACCCTGGCGACGACGGCGGCGATCGCCGGGGAGGTGACCCTGCTGAACGTGTCCTACGACCCCACCCGCGAACTCTATCGCGACGTGAATGCGGCTTTTGCCGCGCAGTGGAAGGCGCAGCATGGCGACAACGTCACCATCGAGATGTCGCATGGCGGTTCGGGCAAGCAGGCGCGCTCGGTGGTCGACGGCCTGCCGGCCGACGTGGTCACGCTGGCGCTGGCCTGGGACATCGACGCCATCGCCGATCACGGGTTGCTGTCCAGGGACTGGCAGCAGCGGCTGCCGCAGAACGCCTCGCCGTACACCTCGACCATCGTGTTCCTGGTGCGCAAGGGCAATCCGAAGGGCATCAGGGACTGGCCCGACCTGATCAGGCCCGGGGTGGAGGTGATCACGCCGAACCCGAAGACCTCCGGCGGCGCGCGCTGGAATTTCCTGGCGGCGTGGGGCTACGCGCTGAAGCAGCCGGGCGGCAGCGAGGCGAAGGCGCGCGCGTACGTGCGCGAACTGTTCCGGCATGTGCCGGTGCTCGACACCGGTGCGCGCGGCGCCACCAACACCTTCGTCCAGCGCGGCGTCGGCGACGTGCTGCTGGCGTGGGAGAACGAGGCGCTGCTGGCGCGACGACATCTGGGCAAGGGCACGTTCGAGATTGTGATGCCGTCGGCAAGCATCCTGGCCGAGCCGCCGGTGGCGGTGGTCGACCGGAACGCCGACAAGCGCGGCACGCGTGCGGTCGCCGAGGCCTATCTGAAGTTCTTGTACTCGCCGCAGGGGCAGGCGATCGAGGCGAGGAACTTCTACCGGCCGCGTTCGCCACAGGTGGCGCAGCAGTTCGCCGCGCAGTTCCCCAAGGTGAACACCTTCACCATCGGCGAGGTGTTCGGCAGCTGGCGCCAGGCGCAGGCGAAGTTCTTCGCCGACGGCGCGATCTTCGACCAGATCGGCCCGGGCAGTTGAGCCGCATGCAGCGCCGCATCCTGCCGGGGTTCGGCCTCAGCCTGGGTTACGCGCTGGCGTACCTCGGGCTGATCGTGCTGCTGCCGCTGGCGGCGCTGGCGTGGAAGGCATCCGGCATCGGTCTCGCCGGCTTGCTGCACCTGCTGGCGTCGCCGCGTACGCTGGCGGCGCTCAGGCTGAGTTTCGGCGGTGCGTTGCTGGCCGCGTCGGTCAACGTTGTGGCCGGCCTGCTGGTGGCGTGGGTGCTGGTGCGCTATCGCTTCCCCGGCCGGCGCCTGTTCGACGCGCTGATCGACCTGCCGTTCGCGCTGCCGACCGCCGTGGCCGGCATCGCGCTGACCACGCTGTACGCGCCGAACGGCTGGCTCGGCGGCTGGCTCGCCACGCTCGGCATCAAGGTGGCATACACCCCGCTGGGCGTGTTGCTGGCGATGGTGTTCGTCGGCTTTCCGTTCGTGGTGCGCACGCTGCAGCCGGTGCTCCAATCGCTCGAGCGCGACGTGGAGGAAGCCGCCGAGAGCCTGGGTGCGCGACGCTGGCAGACCTTCCTGCGGGCGATCCTGCCGCTGCTGCTGCCGACCCTGCTGACCGGCTTTGCGCTGGCGCTGGCGCGCGCGGTGGGCGAGTACGGTTCGGTGATCTTCATCGCCGGCAACATCCCGCTGCGCTCGGAGATCGCGCCGCTGCTGGTCGTGCAGAAGCTCGAGCAGTTCGATTACGCCGGTGCCGCCGCGCTCGGTGTGGTGATGCTGCTGGCCTCGTTCGTGCTGCTGCTGGCGGTCACGCTGCTGCAGCGCTGGAGCACCCGCTGGACGGAGCCGGCACGGTGAGTGCGCGGCGGCCCGACGGTTGGCGACGACTGCTGCGCGGCGCGCTGGTGCTGGCGGCGGTCGGTTTCATGGTGCTGTTCCTGCTGCTGCCGCTGGCGACGGTGTTCAGCGAGGCGTTGCGCGCCGGTGTGCGCGCATGCCTGGCCAGCATCCGCCAGCCCGAAACGCTGGCGGCGATCCGGCTGACCCTGCTGGTGGCGGCGGTCGCGGTGCCGCTCAACCTGGTGTTCGGCGTGGCAGCGGCATGGCTGATGGCGCGTTTCGAGTTTCGCGGCAAGGCGCTGCTGGGCGCGCTCATCGACCTGCCGTTCTCGGTGTCGCCGGTGATCGCCGGCCTGGTCTACGTGCTGCTGTTCGGTGCGCAGGGCTGGTTCGGGCCGTGGCTCGATGCGCACGGGGTGCGCATCATCTTTGCCGTGCCGGGGCTGGTGCTGGCGACGATGTTCATCACGCTGCCCTTCGTGGCGCGCGAACTGATCCCGCTGATGCAGGCGCAAGGCAGCGAGGAGGAACAGGCCGCGCGCGTGCTCGGCGCGAATGGCTGGCAGATGTTCTTCCGGGTCACTTTGCCGAATATCCGCTGGGCGCTGCTGTACGGCGTGCTGCTGTGCAATGCCCGCGCGATGGGCGAGTTCGGTGCGGTGTCGGTGGTGTCCGGCCACATCCGCGGGCTGACCACCACGATGCCGCTGGAAGTGGAGATGCGCTACAACGAATACGACTTTGCCGGCGCCTTCGCGGTGGCTTCGCTGCTCGCCTTGCTGGCGCTCGTCACGCTGGCCGTGAAGACCTTGCTGGAATGGCGCTATGGCAACGAGATCGCCGCCCATGCGCCGGGCGGCCACTGAGGGACGCCGCATGACCCTGGAACTTTCCCGCCTGCGACGCCGCTACAGCGATTTTGCCGCGCTGGACGATGTCAGCCTGACGATCGCGCCGGGCGAGTTCCTCGCCCTGCTGGGGCCGTCCGGTTCCGGCAAGACCACCCTGCTGCGCATCCTGGCCGGGCTGGATTATCCCGACAGCGGCGGCATACGGCGCGGCGATGAGGATTTCCTCGCGATGCGCGCGCGCGAGCGCGGCGTCGGCCTGGTGTTCCAGCATTACGCGCTGTTCCGCCACCTGAGCGTGACCGAGAACATCGCGTTCGGCCTGCGCGTGCGGCCGCGGCGCTCGCGCCCGGCGCGTGCCGAGATCGCCATGCGGGTGGAGCGCCTGTTGCAACGCGTGCAGCTGGACGGCCTTGGCAGCCGCTATCCGGCGCAGCTGTCCGGCGGCCAGCGCCAACGCGTGGCGCTGGCCCGCGCGCTGGCGGTGGAGCCTGATCTGCTGCTGCTGGACGAACCGTTCGGCGCGCTGGACGCACAGGTGCGCGTCAGCCTGCGCCGCTGGCTGCGCGAGCTGCACGAGGAGCTTGGCCTGACCACGGTGTTCGTCACCCACGACCAGGAGGAGGCGCTGGAGCTGGCCGACCGCATTGCGGTGATGAATCATGGACGGATCGAACAGGTCGGTTCGCCCGCGGCGATCTACCAGCAGCCGGCCACCCCGTTCGTGTGCGAGTTCATCGGCAAGGTCAACCGGCTGCCGCTGCGCCGCGAAAGAGGCCGGCTGGCCGCCGGCGGCTGGGTGCCGGGCGACGATCCCTGGCGGGGCCGCTACGAGCACGCGATCGCCTATGTACGGCCCGAGCATCTCGCGCTGGCCGTACCGGCCGCACAGCCCGGCTGGACGGCGTACCTGCGCCACGTCTATCCCGCCGGCAGCATCGCCCACCTGGAACTTGCGGTGGATTCGCTGCACCAGACACTGGAGGCGGATGTCGCCACCGACGACCTGGCCAGGCTCGGCCTGCATGCCGGCATGCCGTTGCGCGTGGCGCCGCGCAGTGCGGTGGTGTTTGCGCAGATGGAAGACGGCACGCCGCTGCCCGGCGAGCGCTGGAGCTGGCACGCCGGACAGGTCGCCCCACGGCGGCATTGCGTCACCCTGTAACGCGGAGTCCGCCGCGTTCCGGCGGCATGTGCAGGCGTCGCCTTGACGCGATAGTTTACACGTGTAAACATAATATCACTTACACGCGTAAACGGTGACACATGGCAATCAGCGAAGCCGAGGCAGTGGTGATGGACGTGTTGTGGCGTGCGGCGCCGCGCACGGCCGAGGAGATCCTGGCCGAAGTCGGCCCGGCGCAAAACTGGCAGGAGGGCACGGTGAAATCCCTGCTCAACCGCCTGCTGAGGAAAAAGGCCGTGCACGCCGAGCGTGACGGCCGCCGTTATCTCTACACGCCCTTGCTGACGCGCGAGCAATACGTCCAGCAGGAGAGCAAGGGCCTGCTCGATCGCCTGTTCGGCGGTCGCGTGGCGCCACTGGTGGCGCATTTCTCCGAGCAGCGCAAGCTGTCGAAGAAGGACATCGCCGAACTGCGCAAGCTGCTCAGGGAACTCGACGATGAACAGCATTGAGCTGGCCGGAATGGATGGAATCGGGATCGACTGGCTCGGGCGCGGCTGGCTGCTGATCCTCGCCTTCACTGCCACCGTGCTGGTGGTAGCCGCGCTGCGCAAGCCGTGCCGCCGCCTGTTCGGCACCGAACGCGCGTTCCAGCTATGGCTGCTGCCGCCGCTGGCGCTGCTGGCCAGCCAACTGCCGCATGCGGCTGACGCGCCGAGCACGATGCTGCCGCCGATGGTGTTCGCGATTACGTCGGCGGCAGCCGCGTTGCCGGCGCACGCCACGGCGGCAAGCGTGATCGACTGGCGCATTTTTGCGGCGGCGCTCTGGTTGTCGGGCATGTTCGTCAGCCTCTGGCTGGCCGCAGTCGCGCAGTCGCGCTATCGCGCCCGCCTGCACGGTGCTTCGGTGGTGGATGGGTTGCGCTCACCCCGGCTGGTGCTGCGCGCCAGGGGCACGGATGTCGGGCCGGCACTGGTGGGCGCCTGGCGCAGCCGGATCGTGCTGCCCGCCGATTTCGAACAGCGCTACGACACCGTGGAGCAGGCACTGGTTCTCGCCCACGAAGTTGCCCATGCGCGCCGTGGCGATGGCTGGTGGTGCCTGCTCGCGCGAATCCTTGCCGCGCTGTTCTGGTTCCACCCGCTGGCGTGGTGGGCGCTGGCCGCGCTGCGCCACGATCAGGAACTGGCCTGCGACGCCGCGGTGTTGCGCGAGCACGCCACACAGCGGCGCCGTTATGCGAATGCGATGTTGAAGACCCAGTCGTCCGCGTTCGCGCTGCCGGTGGGTTGCCACTGGTCACCCCGCCATCCCGTCACGGAGCGTATCGCCATGTTGAAACTGCCTTCACCGAACGGCCGTCGCCGAAACGCCGGAATGCTCGCCGGCTTCGCACTCGCCATTGTCGTGGTCGGCTCGGCTTATGCCGCCGGCACGCCGCAGGAACCGCGCGAGGTCCGGAAAGTCCACGGCCCGGAGTACCAGTTGGACATGCAGGTCGAGCTGACGACCGGCAATGGCCACGAACGCCATACGGAAACTGCGGATTTCGCGCTGTGCATGGCGCCGGGCAAGGCCGCGATGGCAAGCGTGGGTGCCGTGAAGGTGGAAGCAACCACCGTGCCCGTCGATGATGGGCAGGTACGCATCGACCTGGCCGTGACCGGCGCCGGCGTCTCGCCGCCTGCGCACAGTCAGTTGCACGGCGCGCTTGGCAGGACGCTGCATGCGGCGGGCACGGGAGCGGATGGGAAGCCTGCCTATGCCGTCGACGTCACGCCGCAGGCAGGTTGTCCGGCGCGCGTGATTGCCGAGGCCTCTCCGGTCAGGATCACGGAGCACGTCACAAATGGCACGGCGCGTGAAGTGGCGGAATCGATAGCGGCGAAAGCGGGCTGGAAGCTCGCCAATCCGCGCGCGCTGGGCGACGCTCCCGTCACGTTGTCGTTCAACGACATGCCGGCAGGCACGGCGTTGCAGCGGGTGGCCGACCTTGCCGGCGTGAAGCTGGTGCTGGATGGCAAACGGGTGCGTTTCGCGCCCAAGTGAGGGCTGAGGTCCCGGTATACTCATTCCCGTTGCCAGGGAGAGAGAGCCCACGTGAAGCCGCATCGCCTGTTCATAGCCCTCGCCACCTTCGGAATCACCGCCATGAGCCATGCCGCCGTCCCGCCCGTGCTGGTGATCCATGGCGGTGCCGGCGTGATCAAGCGCGAGATGACGCCGGCGAAGGAGCAGGCGGTGCGCACGGCGATGACCCAGGCACTGCAGAACGGCTACGCCCGTCTCAAGGCGGGCGATAGCGCGCTGGATGCGGTGGCCGCGGCGATCACCGTGCTGGAGGACGATCCGAACTTCAACGCCGGCAAGGGCGCGGTGTTCACCCATGACGGCACCAACGAGCTGGACGCGGCGATCATGGACGGCAACACGCTGCGTGCCGGCGCGGTGGCCGGCGTGCAGCGGGTGAAGAACCCGATCCTGCTGGCGCGCGCGGTGATGGAGCAGTCGCCGCACGTGATGCTGTCCGGCGCGGGCGCCGAGGCATTCGCGAAGGAGCACGGCATCGCCCTGGTCGACCCGTCGTATTTCCGCACCGAGGCGCGCTGGCAGCAACTGCAGAAAGCGCTGAAGGAGGACGCCGCGAAGCAGCCGCATGCGGACGTCGAGACGGCCAAACACTTCGGCACGGTCGGCGCGGTGGCGCTGGACGCGCAAGGCCGCCTCGCCGCCGGCACATCCACCGGCGGGATGACCGACAAGCGCTGGGGCCGCATCGGCGATTCGCCGATCATCGGCGCCGGCACCTATGCCAACAGCGGTTGCGCGGTCTCCGGCACCGGCTGGGGCGAGTTCTACATCCGCACGGTGGCCGCGCACGAGATCTGCATGAAGGTCACCCAGATGCGCGTGCCGCTGAAGCGCGCCGCCGCCGAGGTGATCAACCAGGAGATCCCGTCGATGGGCGGCAACGGCGGCGCGATCGCGCTGGACGCGGAGGGCCACATCTCGATCCCATTCAACACCGACGGCATGTACCGCGGCTGGATCGGCGCCGATGGCGTGCCGCATGTGGCGATCTACGGCGACGAGGACGACGGCACCGCGGAGTTGCCGGCGCCGGCGCCGGCCGATAGCGTCGCGCAGCCGTGAGGCAGGTCAGGGCCGGAGTTTGTGCAGCTGCGCGGGCGTCAACGCGCCACTGATGCCGCGACGGCTGCCGTCGGCACGGATCACCAGCACGCGCGGGGTTTCGCCGCCCCAGTTCGGGTCAAGCAGGAAGTTGATGCGTTCGGGCGAGGCTTCGGCGTAGGCGCGCGCGGGATAGACGTCCATCTTCATGCTGTGCAGGCGCGCCTCGATCGCCGTGCGCAACTGGATGCTGTCGGTCGTCACGGTGACCAATTCGATCTCGCGCGGGTCGGCGCGTTGCAGTGCGGCCAGCGCTTCGAGGTTCGGTTCGCAGTAGGCGCAGTCGAGCGACCACAGAGCAAGGATGCGCATGCCGTGCGCCGGCGGCTGCAGCAGGACGGGGACGTCGGCGGCGGCCAGCGGTTGCAGCGTGCCGGCGCAGGCCAGCGTCGGCAGCCACAGGGCGAAGGCGAGCAGCAGGCGTTTCATCGCGGCACCTCGATCAGGCGGAAGCCGGTGGCGGTGTTCCAGGCCACGAACGCGCGGCCCTGCTTCAGCAGCAGCTGCGGCGAGCCCACTGCGCCGCTGCTGCGGGCGATTTCGCGGGGCGCGCCGAAGTGCGCGCCGTCGTCGGCCGAGCGGCGCAGCATCAGCGCGTAGCCGTCGGCGCCGACCTGGTTCCAGGCCACCCACACGGTCCGCTCGTGTACGGCCACGTCGGCGTGGCTGGCGCCGCTGCCGGCGATCGCCAGCGGATGTTCCGGCGCGTGGCCCGGATCGAGCTGGCCGTACCAGATCGTGGGTTGGTCCTTGGCCTCGTACCATACGGCGTGGCGGATGCCGTCGCGGCCGATTGCCAGGCCGGGACCGTGATGCGGGCAGCCGGCGATCTGCCAGTCGCTGAAGGTGGCGCGTGCGACCTGGCTGGCCTGGCCGTCCGTGCGCAACACGGCATAGGCATGGTCGCGGATGTTGTCGCCATGGATGCTGCGGAAGAACGCGGCGACTTCGCCATCGGGCGTGCGTGCCAGTGCGATGCGGCAGCACTCGCAGCTCTGGTCGATGAGCTTGCGCTCGGGCACGAAGCTGGCGCCGCCGTCGTCCGACCAGCTGTAATAGATCGCCGCGCCCAGGTACGGCTTGCCGGCGGCGGTGGCGGCGATCACGTCGCGCTTGTCGATCCAGGCGATCACGATGCGGCCATGGCCGTCCACCGCCAGCGCATCGAAGCGGTGGGTGATCTCGGCGCGGTCGTGGTGCACGGTCAGCGGATCGCCGAAGTGTTCGCCGCGATCCAGCGAGCGGGCGAAGCGCACGAAGCCGGTCCACGGTGCGGCGCGCGGCTGCGACCAGCTGACGTAGATTTCGTCGTGCGGTCCGAACGCGATCTTCGGACGGTTCTCGCCTTCGGCGTAGATGCGCTCGGCCGTGGCGTTCACCTCGACCGGCGCGCTCAGCGTGCGGCCGTCATCGTCGGAATGGCGCAGCCGCACGTGGCCGTCCGCCGCGTTCACCAGCCACAGCCGGCCGTGGCTGTCGAACGCCGCGCTGGCGCCAAGCTCCGGGCCGTTCTTCGGCATCTCCATGCGCATGCCGTCGTGCGCGAGCAGCGCAGGCGAGAGCAGGCAGAGCAGGACGATCAGCAGGTGGCGCATGGTGGTTCCTCACAGCTCCCAGCGCAGCTCGCCGAACCAGGTGCGGCCGGCGTAGGGATGGTAGACCCAGTAGCGTTTGTTGGTGAGGTTGTCGACGCCGAGCGCGGCGGTCCAGCCCGGCGCAAATTTCCAGCGCAGTTTCGCGTCGGCCACGGTGAAGCGGCTCACCGCGCCATAGCTGTCCACGTAGTCGCTGTTGTCCAGCGTGCCGTACTGGCGGCCGGAGTGGCGGATGCCGAGCGAGGCGCCCCACTGCGGCGCGAAGCGGTAGTCGGCGAACACGCTGGTGCGGATTTTCGGGATGCGCGGAAAATACTTGCCATCGGCCAGCGGGTACTGGCGGTCCTGCAGCGTCTTCGCGTCATTGAGGGCGAGGCTGGCCGAGAGGTCGAGGCCGTCCAGCCAGAGGTCGGTGAGGCCGAGTTCGCCCTCGATGCCGCGGCTGCGCATCCTGTCGATGTTCTGCACGCTGGTGACGGTGGGGGTCACGGTGATGTCGGTTTGCGAGTACAGCGAGTTGGCGATGCGATCCTGGTACAGCGAGACGCGCCAGTGACCGTGCTCCAGGTGGCGGGTCAGCGTGAGATCGGTGGACTCGTCGGTCTCGGGCTTGAGGTCGGGGTTGTTGTTGACGATCGCGTTGGCCGACAGGCTGCCCTGGAACAGTTCGGTCACGGTCGGGTAGCGCACCGCCTTGCCGTGGGCCAGGCGCAATTCCCAGCCGTCGGCGAGGTCCCAGCTCAGCGCCGCCTTGGGCGAGAAGTCGGTGCGCCGACGGTCGGCGTAGCGCAGCGTGTCGGCCGCATTCGCGCGCAGGCCGCCATAGGCGCGCCACTGTTCCAGCCGGCCGCCCAGGGTCAGCGCCCAGGCATCGGCGAAGCTCCACACGTCCTGCAGGTACAGCGCGCGGGTCTGCGTGCGGCCGGCGAACGCGCTGACCTGCGTGCCGTCGGCATCGCCCCGCCAGTCGCTGGCGTTGCGCACGCGGCTGTCCAGCACGTAGCGGTCGCCGTGCACGCCGGCGTACAGCATGTGGCGGTCGCCGAGCGGGCCGGAACTGCGCAGGTCGAAGGTATCCCAGCCGGAGCCGGCCTTGTCGGCGATCGTGCCGGGGCCGCCGCTGGGGGCGCCGGGTTCGGCCAGGTTGGCGGTGGCGGCCTGTGAACGCTGGAAGTCGTAGTGGCTGGCCACCGCGGTCCAGCGCCAGCCGTTGTCGAGGTGGCCGTTCAACTCGACGCCGTACAGCAGGTGGGTGTCGTTGGCCGAAGAGGGTGCCAGGCCGCTGGCCGGCAAGGTCCAGGTCTGCCCGGCCACGCTGATCACGCCGCCGGCGACCGGTTGTCCATCGGCGTCATGGATCAGGCTGCGGGTGCGGTCCTCGGCGCGGTTGTGCCACCAGCCGACGGTGAACAGCGCGGCAACCTGTTCGGTGATATCCACACCGACCTTCAGCTTGGCCTGGTCCTGCACTGTGTGTTCGATGCTGTTGGCGCCGTACACCAGCCGCGGCGAGCCGTTCGGGTTGCGATCCAGCACGGCGCCGCTGACCGGAACCGCCGCGGCCGCATCGCCGCCGGCCTTCGCGGTGGCGTACTGCATCGGCTGGCCGTGATTGTCGAGCCGGCTGAATTCCAGCAGCCAGCTCCAGCGGCCCTGCTTGTTGCCCAGCGTGGCGGCGGCTTGGTGGCCGTTGTAGTGGCCGCCGGCGCCGTAGGCGTCGCGGTAGTCCTGGCTGAAGAACTGGGTGCTCACGCTGGCCGTCAGCTGCTGCGGCAACACGGTGTGGATCAGCACGGTGCTGCCTAGCGAGTTGCCCGGGTACAGCGCGGAGTAGGGACCGTACAGGATGTCGACCGCGCCGATTTCCTCGGGCGTCACCATGCCCCAGCGCGGCGCGCCGTCCCAGCCGTTGGTCATCAGGTTGGAGAGCAGCAGGCCGTCGGCGTAGACCAGGCTGCGCGCGCTCTGCAGGGTGCCGGCGTTGCGGCCGCTGATCACCGCATTCGGATCGCCGATATAGCGTTTGCGCACCATCATGTTCGGCGCGTACTTCAGTGCGTCGGCGCTTTCGGTGAGGTTCTGCTGCTGCAGTTTCTGCCGCGCGACGCGTACCTGCACGCTGGGCGTTTCCATCACCATGGTGTCGCTGGCATGCACCGAGACCGGGGCGAGCGTGGTGGTGGCGGGGGCGGGTTCATCGGCGGCCAGCAGCGGGTGGCTGGCCACTGCAAGCGCTATTGCACAAAAGCCGAGCGGGAGGGCGTTCAAGCGACACTCTGGATGGTGGTCTAGGGTTGCAAGGATAGTCCGCTGCCATGCACGCGACAGATGGCGCGTTGTCGCAGCGGGGGTCGGCCATGGGATGCGCGGGCATGCCTAAAGGTGCCCCGCTGGGAATGCGTATAGGAGCGCACCCTGTGCGCGATGCTTTCCGTCATGTGACGAAGAGCATCGCGCACAGGGTGCGCTCCTACAAATGCGGGTCACTCTTCGCGGTCGGGGCGTTCGCGTACCGGGTGCTTGCTCAGCTTGCGTTGCAGGGTGCGGCGGTGCATGCCGAGGCGGCGGGCGGTCTCGGAAATGTTGCCGTCGCATTCGGTGAGCACGCGCTGGATGTGCTCCCATTCCAGCCGGCGCAAGGCCAGTGGCTGTTCGGGGGCGTCGGGCGGGTCGCTGTCGTCGCTGTCGTTGTCGCCGTCGAGCAGGGCGCGCACCACGGCGTCGGCGTCGACCGGCTTGGCCAGGTAATCGTGGGCGCCGCGCTTGATCGCCTCCACCGCGGTGGCGATTGAGGCGTAGCCGGTCAGCAGCAGCACGCGCAGGTCGGGTACCAGAGCATGCAGCTCGGGGATCAGGCGCAGGCCGTTTTCCTCGCCCAGCTTGAGGTCGAGCACGCAGTAGCGCGGGTTGTGCCGGCGCGTCAGCGCGCGCGCTTCGTCGAAGTTGGTGGCGGTGATGACCTCGAAACCGCGCGAGCCGAGCGCACGCGCCAGCACGCGCAGGAAGGTGGCGTCGTCGTCGACCAGCAGCAGCGGGCGCGCCGTGGCGGCATGGGGCAACTCGGTCATCGGTGGTGTTTCCTGCGTGTGGATCAGTGGCTCATTCTTGCCCGAAGCGGCGAGACTTGCACGTCCGGCGAGCTATTTTTCGGCGATCACCGCCAGCGGCAGGCGCAGGCGTACCTCGGCGCCGCGTTCGGCATTGCGCGCGATCAGTTCGCCGTTGAGCCGTTCGGCGGTGGCTTCGGCCAGAGCCAGGCCGATGCCCAGCCCGGTCTGCTTCTGCGAATAGCCGAGCAGGGTGAGTTCGCCGTCGGCGCCGAAGCCGGGGCCGTGGTCGCGCACGCTCAACTGCAGCCACTCGCCGTCGCGCGAGACCTGCAGCGCCACTGCGTGCGAATGGTTGACGGCCGAAGCATCGGCGGCGTTGTTCAGCAAATTGAGCAGTGCGTGGCGCAGCCCCGGCGGTGTGCGCAGCACGACGCGGGCGATCTCCTGGTCCAGCGTAAGATCCAGCTCCGCCTCAGGCCGCAACAACTGGAAACGTTCCAGGCAGCCGTGGATGAACGCGGCCACCTCGAGCCGTTCCGGCTCCTGCGAAAGCTGCGCCTTGCCGAACGCGACCATTTCGCGAAGGATCGTGCGGCAGCGGTCGACCTGGCCTTCCAGCAGCTCCAGATCCTCGGCCAGCGAGGTGTCGCCAATGTGCTCGCGGCGCAGCTCGGGCAGCAGGGTGCGCATGGTCGACAGCGGCGTGTTGAGCTCGTGCGCGGCGCCGGCGGCCTGGGTGGCGATGGCCAGGATGCCTTCGTCGCGCAGCGCGCGTTCGCGCACCCGTTGCACTTCGAGCTGTTGCAGGCGCAGCACGTGGGCCAGGCGGCTGATGAAGAAACTCAGCAGCGCCGCCATGATCACGAAGTTCACGCCCATCCCGGCCACGTGCAGCGAGAAGCGGTTGGGCGAGTTCTCGTGCAACGGCATCGGCAGCGGCACGTGCGAGTACAGCAGGATCACGTAGGCGACGCCGGCCAGCGCCGCCACCGCCAGTACCGACCGCCCCGACAGCGCCGCCGCGCTGAGCGCGATCGGCACCAGCAGCAGGGTGATGAACGGGTTGCTGGCGCCGCCGGTGAAGTACAGCAGGTAACCCAGCACCAGCGTGTCGAAGGCGATGTGGCCGACCGCCTCCCACTCGCGCAACGGCCACGGCTGGGTCAGCCGCCATGCGGCGAACACCGAGAACACCGCGAGCAGGCCGATGCCGAGCAGCAACGGCAGCAGCGGGATGTCCAGGCGCATCCACCAGGCACAGACCAGCACGGCAACGCTCTGGCCGGCGATGGCGCAGATTCGCAGCCAGGCCAGCGTGCGCGTCAATGCGAACGGGCCGAGGCGTTGGGTGGGCCGGTGCGGCATGGCGATCATCCGGACTTGCTGAAACCGGCGGAACCGGCGCGCGGTGCGCGACGGATCACGCCGGCGTGTTGAATTCCTCGCTGCGCACGGCCGGCAGCAGGTTGTTGGCGACCGAGTCGGAATGGCTGCTCGACAGCTTCTTCATCAGCGGCAGCATCGCCAGCGCGATCACCGTGCAGGCCACGCCGGCGAAGCCGAGCTTGTTGAACAGCGCGGTGTAGATCGGCAGCGACACCAGCGGGTCCTTGATGTCGGTGGGGATGCTGGCGAAGTTCGCCACCACGCTGCCCAGGTACTGCGAAATGCCCGAGGCCACGTAGTAGGCACCCATCATGAAGCCGCCCATCCGCGCCGGCACGTAGCGCGCGATCATCGCCAGGCCCAGGCCGCTGACCAGCAGCTCGCCCAGCGAATACAGGCCATAGCCCCACACCATGATCCACGACGAGACCTGGCCGTTCACCGCGAAGCGGGCGCCGACGCCGTAGATGAAGAAGCCGATCGCCACCGCGGCGAAGCCCCAGGCGAACTTGGCCGCCACCGAGGGGTTTTTGCCGACCTTGCCCATGGTGTTGTAGGCGAGTACCAGCACCGGGCTCAGCAGCACGATCCAGATCGCGTTGAGCGACTGGAACTGCTCGGGAATCCAGTTGAACAGGTGCAGGCCGAACAGGTTGAACGAGAGGTCGACGTTGCGCTGCGCGAACAGGTTCAGCGAGGTCGACATCTGCTGGTAGAAGATGAAGAAGAAGATCGTCTGCGCGGTCAGCACCAGCGCCGCGATCAGGCCGGCGCGCTCATGCTGCTCGCTGCTGCGGATCAGGTGCACGAAGATGCCCAGGATCACCACGCCGGCGGCGTACACGCACCACTTGGCGACCGTCTGGTCCTGCAGGATGAAGGCGGAGACGAACACCATGCCGATCGCGGCCAGAAGAACCACGCCGAGGCGCTTGACGTCCACCGGTTTCTCGTCCGCCGGCGAGCCGATGTGCGCCAGCGTGCGATGCATCAGCGTGTAGTTGACCAGGCCGAGGATCAGGCCGATCGCGCAGACGCCGAACGCGGTGTGCCAGCCCCAGGCGTCGCCGTATTTGGCGCCCACGTAGTCGCGGATCCACGGGGTCAGCAGCATCGAGATGGTCGAGCCGATGTTCACCGCCATGTAGTAGATGGTGAAGGCGCTGTCGATCTTGGTGTCGTCGCCCTCGTAGATCTTGCGCACCAGGTTGCCGGCGTTCGGCTTGAAGAAGCCGTTGCCGACGATGATCACGCCGAGCGCGATGTACAGGAAGTAGGCGTTGTTGGTGGGAATCCACAGCATCGCGTAGCCCAGCGTCAGCACCACGGCGCCAAGCAGCATGGTGCGGCGGGTGCCGATCAGCTTGTCGCCGACCCAGCCGCCGATCGCCGGCGTGGCGTAGATCAGTGCCGCGGCGGCGCCCCAGATCAGGTTGGCCTTGCTGTCGACGAAGCCGAGCCGCTTCACCATGTAGGTGACCATCAACACCTGCATGCCGTAGAAGCCGAAGCGCTCCCACATTTCGATCAGGAAGACGGTGCTGAATGACCGCGTCTGCGAGACGGGTGGGTTCTGGGTTGCCATATGTTTTCCGTGCGTGATCCAAACCGTGGCGACGTGCCGGCACGCGCCAGTGCCGTGCGGCCCCTGAATGGGCCACAACCGACGAAGCGTAACCCATTCGCCATCACGGTGTAGCTGCACTGCGGCAAGACACCGAACCCGCGGCGGACGCTTGGCGGCGGCGCTTGTGGCATCATCGGCCGCTCGAACCGGCGTGTTTCAGGGGAGTTTGCCGTCCATGTCCATCGCTGCATTGATATCGTCGGAGCGCCTGCGGCCGGCCGGGCGGCATCGCTGATGGCCGCCGAAGGTTTTCGCGGCCCCAAGCAGGTGTGGAACGCATTCCTGTGGTCGATGAAGGGGCTTCGGGCCGGCTGGCGGCACGAGGCCTCGTTCAGGCTGGAAGCCTGCCTGGCGGTGGTGCTGATCCCGCTCGGGTTGTGGCTGGGCCACGGTGGGGTGGAGAAGTTCATCCTGATCCTGGCGCCGATGCTGGTGCTGTCGGCCGAGCTGCTGAATTCGGCGATCGAGGCCGTGGTCGACAAGGTCAGCCCGGAATTCAACGAGCTGGCCGGGCGCGCCAAGGACATGGGCTCGGCTGCGGTATTCGTGCTGCTGGTGCTGGTGGTGTTGAGCTGGGCGTTGATCCTCGGGCCGCGCCTGTTCGGTTAGCGCACGCGTTCACCCCGTGCTGACACGATTGCGGCAGGTGGCGTGGGATGATGGAATGGCTTTCCACCGGATCGGAGCGACTCCATGAAACTTCTGCGCAATCTCGTGCTGTTGCTGCTCGCCTTCGGCCTGAGCGGCTGCGGCTACAACGCCATCCAGAAGCAGGACGAGGCGGTCAAGGCAGCTTGGTCCGAAGTGCTGAACCAGTACCAGCGCCGCGCCGACCTGGTGCCGAACCTGGTCAACACGGTCAAGGGCTACGCCCAGCATGAGGAGAAGGTTTTCGTCGAGGTGACCGAAGCGCGCGCCAAGGTCGGCAGCCTGCAGGTCAATGCCGATTCGCTGAACGATCCGCAGAAGCTGCAGCAGTTCCAGGCCGCGCAGGGCGAGCTGGGCAACGCGCTGTCGCGCTTGATGGTGGTCAGCGAGAACTATCCGCAGCTGAAGGCCGACGGCCTGTTCCAGAACCTGCAGGCGCAGCTGGAAGGCACCGAGAACCGGGTCACGGTGGCACGCAACCGCTACGTGCAGGCGGTGCAGGCATACAACGGGATGATCCGCACCTTCCCGAACAACATGACCGCCAAGATCTTCGGCTACAAGGTGAAGCCGAACTTCACCGTGGACAACGAGAAGGCGATCTCCACCGCGCCGAAGGTGGACTTCGGCACCACCGCGCCGGCACCTGCCGCGACGCATTGATGATGCCCTGGCGCTTCCCGCGCCGCTGGCTGCTGCTGGCGCTGCTGCTGCCGGTGCTGCTGCACGCGGCCGATGCCGTGCCGAAACTGGCGCGGCATGTCACCGATCTCACCGGCACGCTGACCACGCAGCAGGTCGACCAGCTGGACGCGCAGCTGACGGCGCTGGAACGGGCCAAGGGCGCGCAACTGGTGGTGCTGATGGTCGGCAGCACCGGCGAGCAGGATATCGAGGGCTATTCGCTGGCGGTGGCCGAGGCGAACAAGGTGGGCCGCAAGGGCACCGACGACGGTGTGCTGCTGCTGGTCGCGAAGGACGATCGGCGCGTGCGCATCGAGGTGGGTTATGGCCTGGAGGGGGCGATTCCCGATGCGGCCACCGCGCGGATCATTCGCGAATACATCGCGCCGAAGTTCCGCAGCAACGACTACTTCGGCGGCATCAGCGACGCGGTCGGCGCACTGACCCAGTTGATCGACGGCGAGCCGCTGCCGCCGCCGGTGCGGGGCTCGCCCGGCGACGAGCGTTCCGGCCTCGGGCTGGAGCAGGGCTTGATGATCGCCGTGTTCGTGGCGCTGTTCCTGCGCGGCATCTTCGGCCGGGCCCGGGCGTGGCTCCGTGCGCCGCTGGGTGCCGTGGCGGTCGGCGGGCTGCTGTGGCTGCTGATCTCGATGGGCGCGGGCATCCTCGGTGCGTTGATCGGCGGCGTGTTGATGTTGATGCCCGGCGGCGCCGGCCGCTCGATCGGCGGCGGTGGCTGGGGCGGCTTCGGGGGCGGCGGTTGGGGTGGCGGCAGCGGCGGCGGAAGTTTCGGCGGCGGCGGCTTCAGCGGTGGCGGCGGCAGCTTCGGCGGCGGCGGTTCTTCGGGGAGCTGGTGATGGCGCGCATGCAGCGACTGTGGACGAACCTGTTCGGCGGCTGGTTCCAGCTGTCGCGGCGCTTTCCGGCGGTACTGCTGGATGAGATGGCCACGACGATCGCTGCGGGCGAACGCCATCACCTGGGCGAGATCCGCTTTGCGGTCGAATCGCGGCTGGCGCCGCTGGCCGTGCTGGATGGCCTCGACGCCGCGACCCGCGCGCGCCAGGTATTTGCCCAATTGCGGGTGTGGGATACCGAACTCAACAGCGGTGTGCTGTTCTACGTGCTGATGGCCGAGCACCGCATCGAGATCGTCGCTGACCGCGGCATCGCGGCGAAGGTGGCGGCGGACGAGTGGGATGCGATCTGCGCGCGCATGCGCGAATGCTATGCGCGCGGAGCGTGGCGCGAGGGCAGCCTCGCCGGCATCGCCGCCGCGAACGCGTTGCTGGAGCGGCATTTCCCCGGCGATGGCAAGGCCAATCCCGACGAGCTGGCGGATCGGCCGGTGCTGCTCTGAGAGAGGGGCGTTTCGCAGATGGCCCGGTTGCCGGGCATCGCGCAATCCGGCGTGCCCAAAAAAACAGGGAAGGCGCCGAAGCGCCTTCCCGACCAGCTTGCCGCAGATGATCAGGGAGCGGACGCGCCGGGGCCGATGTTCTTCTCCAGGAATGCCTGCAGCCGGTTGTAGAACTCGATGTTGTTCTTTTCGTCGTAAAAGCCGTGGCCCTCACCCGGCTTGCTCAACCACTCGTATGGCTTGTGCGCGGCGTCGAGCGCGGCCCGCATCGCCTTGGCCTGCGCGAACGGTGCGCGTTTGTCGTCTTCGCCGTGGATCAGCAGCACCGGCACGTCGATCTTGTCGGCCAGCCTGGTGGGCGAGTTCGCGTCGAGATCGGCATCGTTCTTGCCGATGACGGTGTTCAGGTAGCTGCGGCCGGACTTGTCCTCGCGGATGTCGCCTTTCTTGTACATCATCTTCAGGTCGTAGATGCCGGCGTAGCCCACCGCGCACTTGAACATGCCCGGCGCGCGGATCGTGGTCATCATCGCAGAGTAGCCGCCGAAGCTGCCGCCGTAGACGCAGACCCGTTTCGGGTCGGCGTAATTCTCCGCGATGGCCCACTTCACGCCGTCGATCAGGTCCTGCTGGATGCGCGTGCCCCATTTCAGGTAGCCGGCCTCCTGGAAATCCTCGCCGCGCCCACCGGAGCCGCGGTAGTTCACCTGCAGCACGAGATAGCCACGGCTGGCGAGGAACTGCGCATCGTTATCGAAGTACCAGTCGTCCTGCACACCGATCGGACCGCCGTGCGGCAGCAGCACCATCGGCAGGTTGCTCTGGGTAACGCCCTTGGGAATCGTGAGGATCGCTTCCAGTTCCATGCCGTCGCTGGTCCTGAAGCGCATGGGGCGCCGCTCGGCCATCTTCGCCGGATCGATCCAGGGTGCCACGGCGAACAGCTTGCTCACCTTGTAGTTATGCGTGTCGATCAGATAGTAGGTGCCCGGGTCGCGGTCGCTGCTGACCCAGAACAGCAGTTTGCTGCCATCCTCGCTGAAGTCGACGAACTGGACATGGCCGGCAAACTTCTGGCTCAGCGCACGGTGCAGTTTTGCCGTTGGTGTGGTGGCGTCGATATAACTTGTCTGCGGTACGCCCGTGGCCAGCGCCGTGGCAAACGGTTGATACGGCAACGCCGTCCATTCGATGTCGCCGATGCTGCTGAAGCCGTCGCTGGCAAGTACCTTGCGGTTGCCGCCATTCTCGTCCTGTACGACCAGGGCGGTCGGGCCGCCGCCTGCGTCGTAGTGGGCGTAGACGCGTTGCCGGTCAGGCGCGAAGAAGATGGGAGTGAAGCTGCCGCCGATCTGGGCGGCGGCCATCTGCGCCCAACCGCCGGCCTGCTGGTGGTAGACCACGTAGTCCCAGTTGTCATTGCGGCCGTAGGCGTAGTGGGCCTTGCCGTCAGCGCCGACCATGAAGTTCAGTCCACCCACCTTGATCTGGCCGATCAGGCGGCGTGTGTTCTTGCCCGCGTCGACGTCGTACAGGGTGCTGAAGTCCTCGCTTTCCCAGCTGTAGGTGGTCATGTAGAAGCGGCCGTCGGCCGGCGTCGGCTGACCGGCCACGAAGCCCCACCCGCGGTCGGTACCGCGTGTGCCTGCGCGCTTGCCGAACTTGCTTTCGAAGCCGTAGAGATAGTCCTGGTGTTTGCCGTCGAAATCGGTGGCGATCACCTCGCCGGTGGCAACGGGCTTGTCGATCGAACCCAGCTGCTTGCCTTTTTCCACCACCAGCCGGGTGTTGTCGACCCAGGTGATGCCGACGGCCAACTCGTACTTGGGCAGGCGCAGCAGGCTGACCGGCCTGCTCATGTCGGCCACGTCGTAGACGGCCAGCGCATGCGAATCGCCGTCGGTATCGTTTATGTTGACGGCGAGATGCCTGCCATCTGGCGACAGTCGTGGCATGGACAGCGGCGCATGCCGCGCGAAGTCCTCCACCGGAACCAAATCGGCGGCCGTGGCGGCGGCGGGCAACAACAGGCAGGCGGCGGACAACATGGTCCGCGCAAGACGGTACGACATCGGTTTTCTCCCCTGAAGCTCCGTGCGATGAATCCGGCCGTCTGGAGCGAGGCGGCCCGGCCGGATGCGGACATCCCTGGCAAAGCGGTGGTGCAACCCTCGTCCAGACTCCCCTGGTGCGGACGATATACGGAAGGATTCTAGTTCTTGCGAACGTCGCGGCGGAAGAGCTGCCGCCGCCGGCGCTGGCGTCCCGCTACACTTGGCCTTTGTCAGTCAGTGCGGTCGCCATGTCCCAGCCCTACGTCGTCGATTTCGATCCCGTAGCCTTCCAGCTCGGTCCGATCCAGGTGCACTGGTACGGGCTGATGTACCTGCTTGGCTTTTTCTTCGTGGCAGTGCTGGGCGAATACCGCCGCCGGCGCGGGCGCCTGCCGGTCAGCCGCGATGCGCTGGGCGATCTGCTGTTCTACGGCATGCTGGGTGTGATCGTCGGTGGGCGCGTGTGGTACATGCTGTTCTACGCCGATATCGACTGGATCTGGACCGCACCGCAGACCCTGTTCAAGGTATGGGACGGCGGCATGAGCTTTCACGGCGGCCTGCTCGGCGTGCTGGCCGCGGGCTGGTGGTGGTCGCACAGACAGAAGCTGCACTTCTTCGACACCATCGACTTCGTGGCGCCGCTGGTGCCGATCGGGCTGGGCTTGGGACGGCTCGGCAACTTCATCAACGGCGAGCTGTGGGGCAAGCCCAGCGACGTGTCGTGGGCGATGATCTTCCCGCAGGCGCCGGACCGGCTGCCGCGGCATCCCTCGCAGCTGTACGAGATGCTGCTGGAGGGCGTGGTGATGTTCGTGGTGCTGTGGCTGGTCTCGCTGAAGCCGCGCCCGCGTTACCTGGTTTCCGGCTTGTTCGCGTTGCTGTATGGCTGCTTCCGCTTTGCGGTGGAGTTCGTGCGCGTGCCCGATCCGCAGCTCGGCTACCTGTTCGGCACGCAATGGGTGACGATGGGGCAGATGCAGTCGCTGCCGCTGATCGTGATCGGACTGGTGCTGCTCGCGCTGTCGCGCCGCGCGCCGACCTTGCCGCTGGCCAGCGCCTGACGCAGCTCTTGCAGGGTGGGCAGTGCCCGCCCTGCGCAGCCGAGGTCAGGTGAGCCGGGGGTCAGAAGTTGCGGTCGCCGCCGATGATGTCGCCCAAGCCGCCAAGCAGCGAACCCTCGCCGCGGCGCTGGCCGCCGCCCTGCGGTGCCGCCGCCAGCATGCGCCCGGCCATGCGCGAGAACGGCAGCGACTGCAGCCATACCGTGCCCGGCCCGGTCAGCGTGGCGAGGAACACGCCTTCGCCGCCGAACAGCATGCTCTTGATGCCGCCGACGGGTTTCACGTCCATGTTCACCGTGTCGTGGAAGGCGACCACGCAGCCGGTGTCCACGTCGAGCCGCTCGCCGGCCTTCAGCTCACGCTGCACTACGGTGCCGCCGGCGTGCACGAACACCCAGCCGTCGCCTTCGAGCTTCTGCATGATGAAACCCTCGCCGCCGAACAGGCCAGTGAGGATCTTGCGCTGGAAGAAGATGCCCAGCTGCACGCCGCGCGCGCCGGCCAGGAACGCGTCCTTCTGGCAGATCAGCCGGCCGCCGTGGTCGGACAATTTCATCGCCATCACCGTGCCGGGGTAGGGCGCAGCGAACGCCACCTTGGCCTTGCCCTGGCCGGCATGCGTGAACACCGTGGTGAACAGGCTCTCGCCGGTGATCACCCGCTTGCCGGCGGACAGCAGCTTGTCCATCAGGCCGCCGCCGCTCTGGCCGCCGCTGGAGCCGTCGCCGAACACGGTATCCATCTGCACCGCGGCTTCCTTGTACATCAGCGCGCCGGCCTCGGCGATCGCGCTTTCGCCGGGGTCCAGTTCGATCTCGACGAACTGCATGTCGGTGCCGACGATGCGGTAGTCGATCTCGTCGGCGCGGCCGCTGCCCATCGACGCCGGCATCGGTGGCGGCGCCAGCGGCGTGCCGCCGAACGCGGCCACGCCGCGGATCGGCTTCCATTCGGCAAACCCTTCGCACCAGCAATAGCCGTCCGGCTGGCGCTGGGCCTGTGCCCGCGCCGCGGCATCGTCGAGCGGGCCGATCCGGTCGGTGTTCTTGCCGTAACTGAAAAACCACTGCGCCATGGTCCATCTCCTGGTCGAAAGGCCCGAGTCTAGGCCGGGAAAGTGCGCTTCGGGAGTGACCGTTGTCATGCCCCACGGGCTAGAATTCGACGATGCACGCCTATCTCGACCTGCTCCGCCACGTCCTCGACCATGGCACCGAAAAGACCGACCGCACCGGCACCGGCACGCGCAGCGTGTTCGGCTGGCAGATGCGCTTCGATCTCAACGAAGGCTTCCCGCTGGTCACCACCAAGAAGCTGCACATCAAGTCGATCGTGCACGAGCTGATCTGGTTCCTGCGCGGCGACACCAATATCGCCTACCTGAAGGAACACGGCGTGCGCATCTGGGACGAGTGGGCCGATGCGAATGGCGACCTCGGCCCGGTCTACGGCCAGCAGTGGCGTGCCTGGCCCACCGCCGACGGCGGCGTGGTCGACCAGATCGCCTGGGTGGTCGACGAGATCCGGCGCAACCCGGACTCGCGCCGGCTGATCGTCAGCGCCTGGAACGTGGGCGAGTTGCCGAAGATGGCGCTGATGCCCTGCCACACGATGTTCCAGTTCTATGTGGCGAACGGCAAGCTGAGCTGCCAGCTGTACCAGCGCTCGGGCGACATCTTTCTCGGCGTGCCGTTCAACATCGCCAGCTATGCGCTGCTCACCCACATGGTGGCGCAGGTCTGCGGCCTGGGCGTGGGTGACTTCGTGCACACGCTGGGCGACGCCCACCTGTACAACAATCACCAGGAGCAGGCTCGGCTGCAGTTGAGCCGTGAACCGTTGCCGCTGCCGCGGCTGAAGCTCGATCCCTCGGTGCGCTCGATCTTCGATTTCCGTTACGAGGATGTCGCGATCGAGGGCTACCAGTCGCATCCGGCGATCAAGGCTGCCGTCGCCGTATAGCGGTCGCGCAGGAACATGCGGAACCGGCGCGGTCTCGCCGCGGCCTGTTAATATCCGGCGTCATCGGCGGCGTCTTCCACGGGCGCGGGCCGTCCCACTGACCATCCAGCTTTCCAAGGATTCGCCATGGCTATTTCGCTGATTGCCGCACTCGACGAAAACTTCGCGATCGGCCGCAAGGGTCAGCTGCCCTGGCACCTGCCTGACGACCTGCGCTGGTTCAAGCAGCTGACCACCGGCAAGAACGTGCTGATGGGCTACAACACCGCCCTGTCGATCGGCCGCGCGCTGCCGGACCGGGTCAACCTGGTGCTGACGCGCCGTCACGAGGCGCCGTACCCGGGCCAGATCACCGTGCGCTCGATCGATGAAGCGCAGGCGCGCTGCGACAACACCGGCCTGATCGTGATCGGTGGCGGCCTGGTGTTCGCCGAGGCGCTGCCACGCGCCCGCCGCATGTACCTCACCTGGGTCAGTGCCGCGATCGACGGCGCCGACGCGTTCTTTCCCGGCGTGCACTTCAGCGACTGGACCGAGGTCTCGCGCGTGCATCACAAGGCCGACGCCGAGCACGCCTACGATTTCGACATGGTCGAATACCTGCGCAGCAGTTGATGTTCGCACCGGCGGGGCCCAAGCCGGTCATGCGCGTGATGGCCGCCGTCATGCTCGATGCTCTGGGGCGCGTGTTGCTGGCGCAGCGGCCGGCGGGCAAGCATCTGGCCGGCATGTGGGAGTTCCCCGGTGGCAAGCTCGAACCCGGCGAGACGCCGATGGCGGCCTTGGCGCGCGAGCTGCGCGAGGAAGTGGGCGTCACCTTCTTGCGTGGCGAACCGCTGATCCGGGTGCCCATTCATTACCCCGAGCGCGAGCTGCTGCTGGATGCCTGGCAAACCGACCAGTGGGAAGGCGAGCCGCAATCGCTGGAAGGGCAGGCGTTGCAGTGGCTGCTGCCGGAGCAGATCGACCCGGCGATCCTGGCGCCGGCTGATCGCGTGATCGTGCAGGCTTTGCGGCTGCCGCCGCGCTACGCGATCACCCCGGCCGATGCACGGCCCGAGCAGCGCGGCTTCTGGTTCGAGCGCATCGGCCAGTCGATCGAACGCAGCCGGCAACTGGTGCAATTGCGGCTGCCGCTGTGGCCGCGCGAACGCGTGCGCGAACTGGCTGCCGGCCTGTTGCCGCTGGCCCGCCGGCACGGCTCCCAGCTGCTGCTCCGCGGCGACATCGAAGGCGCGCGAGAGCTGGGCATCGGCGTACAACTCAAGGGGCGTCAGCTGGCGACCCTGTCCGAACGCCCGCTGCCGCTGTCGCATCTGGTCGGCGCCAGCTGCCACGCCGCCGCCGACCTGGCCCGGGCCGAGCAGCTCGCCGTGGACTTCGCCACGCTGTCACCGGTCGCCGCCCCCCGCAGCCGCGTGCAAGCCGTGCCGTTGGGCTGGGCCAGTTTCCGGTCCATGGCGGAAGCTGCCGCACTGCCGATCTACGCCCTCGGCGGCATGGCCCCTTCGCACGTCGCGCAGGCCCGCGACAACAGCGGGCAGGGCGTTGCCGGCATCCGCGAGTTCTGGCCGTAGCGCCAACGGATCAGTGTGAGGCGGCCAGCGCCAGGTAGCGTTGGTGCAATCCGGCAACGGCGGTGTCGAGGGCAGCTTCGTCGCCGCTGTTCTCGATCACGTCGTCGGCTAGGGCCAGACGTTCGGTGCGGCTGGCCTGGTGGGCCAGCATGCGGCGGGCGAGGGTTTCGTCGATGCCGTCGCGGGCGATCAGGCGGGCGATCTGCACGGATTCGGGAGCGTCGACGAGCAGTACGCGGTCGACCCAGCGATAGTGTTCGATATTCTCCGCCAGCAGCGGGATCGCCAACAGGCAATACGGCCCGCGCTCGACCAGCGCGCGTTCGCGCAGCCACTGGCGTACGCGCGGGTGGATGATCGCCTCCAGCGTCCTGCGCGCGGCGGGGTCGGCGAACACGCGCTGGCGCATGGCCGCGCGATCCAGCCGGCCCGAATCATCCAGCGCCCCGGCGCCGAACGCATCGACCACCGCGGCCAGCCCGGGCGTACCCGGTTCGATCACCTCGCGGGCGGCCACGTCGGCATCGTGCACGTGCACGCCCAGCGCCTCGAAACGCCGCGTCACCGCCGTCTTGCCGGCGGCGACGCCACCGGTCAGGGCGATCACCAGGGCGTGCGGCCGCGCGTTCACCGCAGGCCGGTCAGCTGCATGTAGCCCTGCAGCAGGTCCGCGCCCGTCACGAACCAGACCCAGCCGGCGGCGGCGATGAACGGGCCGAATGGCATCGGGATCTCGCGTTCATGCTTGCGCAGCGCGATCAGGGTGCCACCAACCAGCGCGCCGATCAGCGACGACAGCAGGATGATCGGCAGCAGCGCCACCGGTCCCATCCACGCGCCCAGCGCGGCGAGCAGCTTGAAGTCGCCGTGACCCATGCCTTCCTTGCCGGTGAGCAGCTTGAATACCCAGTACACGCTCCACAGGCTCAGGTAGCCGATCGCTGCGGCCAGGATCGAGGCCGGCGCCGTAACGAACATCGGCAGCAGCGACAGCAGCAGGCCCAGCCACAGCAGCGGCAGGGTGAGCTGGTCGGGCAGCAGCTGGGTGCGGAAGTCGATGCCGGACAGTGCGATGAGAGCCCAGGTCAGCGCCAGCCCGGCCAGCGCAGCCCAGGAGGGGCCGAACTTCCACACGATCACCGCGCTCAGCACGCCGCTGAGCAGTTCCACCAGCGGGTACTGGATCGAGATCTTCGACTGGCAGTAGCGGCAGCGCCCGCGCAGCAGCAGCCAGCCGATCAGCGGGATGTTGTCCAGCGCCGACAGCGGATGCTTGCAGTGCGGACAATGCGACGGCTCGCGCACGATGCCCGGCGGCAGCGGCGTCGTATCGGCCTGCAACTCCAGCACATCCCGTGCCTCCCGCCGCCATGCCGCCGCCATGCGCTCGGGTAGCCGCAGGATCACCACGTTGAGAAAGCTGCCCACCAGCAACCCGAGCACACCGGCCAGGGCGATCCACAGGGCAATGGGAAGTTCGGGCATGCGTCAGCCTTGTGTTTCAGAGCCCCTCGGGCAGGGCATAAGGGTACGGTGCGCTCGCGCAAATAAAAGCGGCGGGCAGTGCCCGCCCTACGAAGCGTGATGCATTGTAGGGCGGACACTGTCCGCCGGTTCTTGATTTGATTTTTGAGATTGCGTCAGAACGTGCCGGCGAGCTTGAAGATCGGCAGGTACAGGGCGATCACCATGCCGCCGACCAGGGTGCCCAGCACGACCATGATGATCGGTTCGAGCAGGGTGGACAGGGTATCGACGGCGTTGCTGACCTCTTCCTCGTAGAACTCGGCGACCTTGAACAGCATGTTGTCCAGCGCGCCGGACTCTTCGCCGATCGCGGTCATCTGCACCACCATGTTCGGGAACAGGCCGGTCTGCTTCATCGCCAGCTGCAGCTGATGACCGACCGAGATGTCGTCGCGCATCTGCTTCACGGCGTCGCCGTACACCACGCTGCCGGTGGCGCCGGCCACCGCATCCAGCGCCTCGACCAGCGGCACGCCGGCGCGGAACGTCACGCCCAGGGTGCGGGCGAAGCGGGCGATCGCCGAGTTGCGCACGATATTGCCCATCACCGGCATCTTCAGCGCCATGCGGTCGAGGAAGTGGGCGAATTTCACCGAGCGTTTCTTGGCGATGACCAAGGCGGCGATGCTGCCCACGATCACGCCGATCACCACCCACCAGTAGCTCTGCATGAACTCCGAGGCGCTGACCAGCAGCTGGGTCGGGGCGGGCAGCTGGGCGCCGGCGTCCTGGAAGGTCTTGGCGAATACCGGCACCACGAACAGCAGCATGATCAGGCAGACCATGAACACCACGGCCAGCACCATCATCGGGTAGAACAGCGCCTTCTTGATCTTCTTCTTGATCGCTTCCGTGCGCTCCTTGTAGGTCGCCACGGTATCCAGCACGGTGTCCAGCACGCCGGACGTTTCGCCGGCGTGCACCAGGTTGCAGTACAGCTCGTCGAACTGCACCGGGTAGCGCGCCAGCGCCTCGTGCAGTGCCGCGCCGCCCTCGATGTTCTGCTTCACATCGAGCAGGATGTTCTTGAAGCGGACGTTCTTCTGGCCGTCGGCGATGATGTCGAAGGACTGCACCATCGGCACACCGGACGCCATCATGGTGGCGATCTGGCGGCTGAACACGGCCACGTCGCCCGGCTTGACCGTGCTGCCGCTGGCACCGAACAACGGTTTGGCACGCTCGCGCACGGTCTGCGGATTCATGCCCTGGCGGCGCAATTCGGCCTTGACCAGCGAGGCATTCTTCGCCGGCATGTCGCCCTTCATGCGCTTGCCGCGCTTGTCCAGCGCGACCCACTCGTACGTGGTCAGCTTGCTGACCTCGGCGCGCTGGGCACCAAGCTCGCGCGCCTTGTTGATGTTCGTTGCGGTAGCCGTGGCCATGCGCATCTTCCCCCAGTGGTCCAGTCCCGGAGCCGTCCTTCGCGGGCGGCTGGCAAGGTATTGATACAGCTTATGTCATTTTTACGGCGCCAAACCGTGGCGCCGGACGCAAGTTCGATGCAACGGAGGTCCCAGAATCCGCCGCTTATTCCTTGGTGACGCGGTCGATCTCGGTCAGGCTGGTCAGGCCCTGCTTCACCTTGAGCAGGGCCGACGCGCGCAGGTCGTTGATGCCGGCGGCCTTGGCCACCTCGGCGATCTGCAGCGCATTGCCGCCTTGCAGGATGATCTTCTGGATATCCTCCAGCATCGGCATCACCTGGTAGATGCCCACGCGACCCTTGTAACCCTCGTTGCAGCCGTCGCAGCCGACGGCCTCGTAGATGGTCAACCCCGCGTCGATGTCGGCCTGGGTGAAGCCGGCGTCCAGCAGCACCTTGGGCGGCAGCTCGATCGGCTTCTTGCAGTCGTGCAGGCGCCGCGCCAGGCGCTGGGCGATGATCAGGGTCACCGACGAGGTGATGTTGTACGGCGCGATGCCCATGTTCATCAGGCGAGAAATGGTCTGCGCGGCATCGTTGGTGTGCAGGGTGGACAGCACCATGTGGCCGGTCTGCGCCGCCTTGATCGCGATCTCGGCGGTCTCCAGGTCGCGGATCTCGCCGACCATGATCACGTCCGGATCCTGGCGCAGGAACGAACGCAGCGCGCTGGCGAAGGTCATGCCGCGCTTCACGTTCTGCTGCACCTGGTTGATGCCCTCGACGCGGATTTCCACCGGGTCTTCCACCGTCGAGATATTTCGTTCGGCGGTGTTGAGCATGTTCAGGCCGGTGTACAGCGACACCGTCTTGCCCGAGCCGGTGGGGCCGGTGACCAGCACCATGCCGTAGGGTTTGTGGATCGCGTCGACGTACAGCTTCTGCTGGTTCGGCTCGTAGCCCAGCTTCTCGATGCCGATCCTGGCCGACGAGCCGTCCAGGATGCGCAGCACGATCTTCTCGCCGAACAGCGTCGGCAGCGTGCTCACGCGGAAGTCGACCGCGCGGGTCTTGGACAGGTTGAGCTTGATGCGGCCGTCCTGCGGCACGCGCTTCTCGGCGATGTCGAGCTGGGCCATCACCTTGATGCGCGAGGAGATGCGGTTGGCCATCTTCATCGGCGGGTTGGCCACCGCCTTCAGCATGCCGTCCATGCGCAGGCGCACGCGGTACTGGGTTTCGAACGGCTCGAAATGGATGTCCGAAGCGCCGCGGCGGATCGCGTCGACCAGGATCTTGTTGACGAACTTCACCACGGGCGCATCGTCGTTCGCATTCGCATCGACGCCGGTGGATTCGACTTCGTCGTCGCCGACCTCGATGTTCAGCTCGTCCAGATCGCCGCCGCCCATGTCGGGCATGGTGTTGCGCATATTGTTGAGCAGGGTTTCGATCACCCGCTGCAACGAGCCGCGCTCCACCAGGATAGGCTCGACCATGCAGTTGGAGTGGAACTTGATCTCGTCCAGTGCATGCGACTGCATCGGATCGGCGATGCCCACGTATAGCCGCTTGCCGCGGCGGAACAATGGCAGCGCCTGGTGCTTGGTGATCAGTGCTTCGCTGATCAGGTCCAGCGGCATCGTCGCCGGGTTCAGCACGCTCACGTCCATCATCGGCATGCCGAACTCGGCCGAGGCGATCCGTGTCAACTCGGCGCCGTCGACCAGGTTGTGGTCCAGCAACCAGGCCCCCAGCGTGGCCTTCTGCTGGCCGCTGTCGGTCATGGCCTTGCGGACCACGTCCTCCGGCATCACCCCTTCCGACACCAGCCGGCGCGCCATGCCGGACAAGCCCATGAGCGACGGTTGCAATTGAGATGACATAACCTACTCGACCTTGCCCCTGTATGTTGTTGAATCTACCGCAGTCCGGCCCGCAGGTCACCCATTCCCTGCAGCTTGGAGGCAGCAGGGTGATGCGGTGCACAAACTGGGCTCACCGCTGCCGAGTCGACCCTGCTTGCAGCGGGCGGCTGGAGTGTTCTCCTTTCCCCTTCCTGCAGGGGCAAGTGGTGCAGGGGGATGGCTTTTTCTCCTCCCCCTGCTAGCAGGGGGAGGTCGGGTGGGGGTAGCGCTTTTGATCTTCATGCCAAGAGCATCCCATCCGAACTCTCTCCTGCATGCAGCGGAAGGCGCGAGCGTGGCGTAGCGCGCCCCAAAAACCCAACCCCGTCCTCAACCTCCACCCAGCCTTCACGCTATGATCCCCCTTCACACGGGGAGCCATCTGTTGAACCGCCTGAGCATCATCCTGCCCGCCAAGAACGAGGCGCCCGCGCTGGCCGCACTGCTGCCGCGCCTGCGCACCGCCCATCCCGAGGCCGAGATCATCGTCGTCGACGACGGCTCCACCGACGACACCCGCGGCGTTTGCAGCAGCAGCGGCGTCGAATGCCTGTCCTCGCCGTACTCGATGGGCAATGGCGCGGCGATCAAGCGTGGCGCCCGTGCCGCCACCGGCGACATCCTCGTTTTCATGGACGGCGACGGCCAGCACGACCCGGCCGACATCAAGCGCCTGCTCGACCAGCTGGACCGCGGCTACGACATGGTGGTGGGCGCCCGCGGCTGGGGCAGCCAGGCCGGCGTGGGCCGCGGCCTGGCGAACACCTTGTACAACTGGCTGGCTACCCGCATGACCGGCCACCAGATCGCCGACCTCACCTCCGGCTTCCGCGCCGTGCGCGCGGACAAGTTCCGCGAATTCCTGCACCTGCTGCCGAACGGCTTCAGCTACCCCACCACCAGCACCATGGCGTTCTTCCGCAGCGCCTACCCGGTTGCCTACGTCCCGATCAAGGCCGCCCAGCGCGTCGGCAAAAGCCACATCAGGCCCCTGCGCGACGGCCTGCGCTTCCTGCTGATCATCTTCAAGATCGCCACGCTGTATTCGCCGCTGAAGCTGTTCGTGCCGGCCAGCGCAGTGTTCTTCCTGCTGGGTTGTGCCAATTATGCCTGGACCTTCGTGCACGAAGGTCGCCTCACCAATGGCAGTACGCTGATGTGGAGTGCCGCGGTGATCGTGTTCCTGATCGGACTGGTGTCGGAGCAGATCACGGCGCTGACGTATCGCCGCGATGCCTGATCCACGGAGGCTGCGCATCCTGCTGGTGACCCGTAATCTGCCACCGCTGGTCGGCGGGATGGAGCGACTCAACTGGCACATGGCCGATGAGTTATCCAAGTCGGCGGATGTGAGCGTGATTGGCCCGTCCGGTTCCGCCACCATGGCTCCCGCGAGCGTCTCCGTACGCGAGGCACGGTTGCAGCCACTGTGGAAGTTCCTGTTGCAGGCTTGGGTGCTGGCACGACGCGAAGCGCTGGCGTGGGAGCCCGATATCGTGCTGGCCGGTAGCGGCCTCACCGCACCCATTGCACGAGCCGTCGCCCGGCTGTGCGGGGCGAAGACCTGCGTGTACGTGCATGGCCTCGACGTGGCGGTAAGGCATCCTGTCTACCGCGCCATCTGGCTGCGCGCGATCCGTGGTGCAGATCGCGTCATCGCTAATAGTCACGCCACGGCCGAGCTCTGTCACAGCGTCGGGGTCGACCCCGCGCGCATCGCCATCGTGCATCCCGGGGTCGATTTGCCCGCCGAGGCTGCCGACCGGATCGAACAGGAACCGGAACCGCCATCCCGGCGAGAGCCGGGATCCGGCACCTTTGTATCCGGCCCCGTTGTGCCTAGAAGTGCGGTGCAGTTTCGCCAGGCGCATCGCCTGGGCGATCGCCCCCTGCTGCTGTCGGTTGGCCGCCTGTCCACTCGGAAGGGGCTGCGAGAGTTCGTCAGTCATGCCTTACCACGCATCGTTGCCGCGCGACCGGAGGCATTGCTGTTGGTCGTCGGCGACACGCCCAGGCAGGCGCTGCACGCCGAAGCACAAACACTCGAATCCATCCGGGTCGCGGCCGAGGCGGCAGGCGTCGGCGAGCATCTACTATTCCTCGGCGTCATCACCGACTATGCCGAACTCGGCGCGATCTACCGCGCATCCGACGTGCACATCTTCCCGGTGCGTCATATCCCAGGCGATCCCGAAGGCTTCGGCATGGTGGCGGTCGAGGCTGCCGCGCATGGCCTGCCCAGTGTGGCGTTCGCCACCGGCGGCATCGTCGATGCAGTGGCCGAGGGTTGCTCCGGACATCTGGTGTCACCCGCAGACTATGTAGCCCTGTCCGATGCGGTTATCGCCACCTTGGCCGAGCGTGAAAGCCTGAGGTCATCGTGCATCGAGTTTGCGCGTCGATTTGCGTGGCCGGAGTTCGGAACGCGACTCCAGAGCCATCTGCACTCCATGATGCCACCCACCCACACCTCCAGCCCGTCATGACTGCATCACGGCCACAACGCCTGCCCCACGTTGCGCTCGACCTGGTCTCGCGCAACAGGAAAGCATTGAAGATCGAGCGTCTGCTTGATATAGCCGGCCGCCAGCAGCCGCTGAACATGCTGGAAATCGGCACCGGCTCGGGCGGCATTGCCCATTACTTCGGCACCCACCAGCGGCTGCGTTGCGAGGTGACTGCCGTTGACGTCTCCGACAATCGTCTCGTTCACGAAGGCTACAGTTATAGGCAGGTGCAGGGTGTGGAGTTGCCATTCGACGCGGCCAGCTTCGATGTTGTCATCAGCAACCATGTCATCGAGCACGTCGGCGATGCCAAGGCGCAGGCGCACCATCTTACTGAGATCCGTCGCGTAATGAAGCCCGGCGGTGATGGTTACCTAGCCGTACCCAATCGCTGGATGCTCACCGAGCCCCATTACCGCCTGATGTTCCTGAGCTGGTGGCCGCACAGCTGGCGCACACCCTATCTGCGCCTGATGCGCAAGGGAGAGTTCTACGATTGCGAACCGCTCGAAAAGCACCGGCTTGAACGCATGCTGAGTGATGCTGGGCTCGGCTACCGCAACCTGTGCATCGAGGCCTTGCGTGAAACTCTTGCCACCGAACGGCCGCAGGCGATGGTCACTCGCTGGATTGGCATGGTGCCCGATGGGGTGTTGAAGCCGCTGCGGGGGCTCATTCCGACGCTGATTTATCGGCTTGATCGGCGTTGATTGCGACAGTCTTGTAAACTCAGTGGTGAGGTGTGGAGGAGAGCAGGTCCTCCAGCTTGAGTGCAACGTCCCTCCAAGAAGGAGGACGTTGGTACTTGGTGCATGGGATGGCCAGTAAGGTCAGCATGCGCTCGGCGAAGGCCTTGGAATCGCCGGGGGGGGCGAGGTGTTCGGCTTGTTCGCCCAGCATCCATCGAACCGCGCCGGTGGCCGTGGCGACTACCGGAGTGTTGCAGGCCATTGCCTCGCACAGCTTTGCCGGGTAGCTGTAGCGGCCAAAGCGGGTGTCGGCGGTGACCACGCAGGCAAGGTCGAGGGCATTGAGCAGTACGGGCAGTTGCGCGTCGGGCAGGTAACCGGTGGCAGTTACCCCGGGTTCGTCCAACACCTCGCGCGGTGGCCGGCCGCTCAGCAGGAGCTGCAGATCGGGGCGTACGGCGCGTGCGCGACGGAAAGCGCCGATCAAGAGCGAGGAGCCGCGGTTGGCGGACCAACTGCCTACGTAGCCAGCATAAGTGGCCTGTATCGGCAGGCCGAGTGCCTGCCGGCAGGCGGCCTTGTCGAGCGGTACGAACTCGGGATCGGCGGCCATGGGCAGCACCGCCGCAGGCTGACCGGATCGGCGGTGCGACTGCAGCCGTTCTACCAGTTGCGGTCCGGCCGCTGTCACTAAATCGGCGCTGCGCACTGCCCGGCGCCACAGCCAGTGCAACGGAAGGTTCCACGGCATATACGCTTCGAAGTTGTCATAGGCATCGATCATTAGCCGTGAACCGACCCTGAGTGCTAGGCGCTGCGCCAGCCAGCCGAACCAGGCATCCGAACAACCAACTATCCAATCAGGGCGAAAGGATTCCGCCTCTTGCTGCAATTGCGCGAGCAACGCGGGCAAGCCAAGCGTGCGAATGTCGTGACTCAACCAGTGCACGCCGTCACGTTTCAGATCGATGGATGGCAGCCTGCGATGGCTGCAGAGTGTGACACGCACCTCATGGCCACGTGCTGCCAGCAATGTGGGGAGGAAATAAAAGCGCCCGTAAGGACGCTCGACGAGGTCGCGTTGTTGCGGGTGACGCTTGGCTAGAAAGAGAACGCGCATAGGTTGGGTGCGTGGCGAATCAAGTGTGGCGTTGTATATCCTGCGAATTTCACAAGGAGCAGGCGAGCAAAGCGACCTATTCCCGCAATCGTGTCGACAATACTGGTGTCTGCAGGTTGCTACTAGGCCATCACGCGCCGTATAGCTAAACTACGCACGCGTCGTGGGTGACGTGGGGCGTCGAGGCGCCAGAATAATGACGCACATCAAACTTTCCATATGTATCGCCACCCGGAATCGTGCTGATTATATTGGTGAGACGCTGCGCAGTATCGTGGGGCAGGCGACCGATGCAGTCGAAATCGTCGTCCTCGACGGCGCTTCGACAGACGCCACGCCAGAAGTCGTCACTGAACTCCGAACCACGTTTCCACGCTTGCGATATGTGCGCAAGGACAAGAACGGTGGTGTTGACCGTGACTACGATGCAGCCGTTGTCGAAGCGCAAGGCGTGTACTGCTGGTTGATGTCGGACGATGACCTGCTCAAGCCCGGTGCGATCGCCCGTGCGCTTGATGCGATCGATCAGGGCCACAGCCTCGTCGTCGTCAACGCCGAACTTCGCAGCCTCGACCTCAGCGAGCTCATCGACGCCAATCGTCTTCAGTTCGACGCCGATCGCACGTACAGGGCCAATGAGTTTGACCGCCTTTTCGATGAGACCTCTGCCTACCTCAGTTATATAGGCGCGGTGGTTATCCGCCGCGATGTCTGGGTGGCGCGTGAGCGCGAACCGTTCTTCGGTTCCTACTTTATCCACGAAGGCGTGATCTTTCAGCACCAGCTGCCTGGGTCGTCGTTTGTGATTGCCGAACCGCTAATCTCCATACGTTTCGGTAATACACAGTGGCGCCCAAAAGAATTCGAGATACGCATGATCCGCTGGCCGGCGCTGATGGCGTCATTGGCAGGGGTATCGGAAGATGTACGCCATCGTCGTTACCCGGTCGAGCCGTGGCGCAGCTCCAAAAGCCTGTTGTTCTACCGCGCGAAAGGCACTTACGATCTTGGCGATTACCAGCGTTGGGTGCGTCCGCGTGTTCACAAGCTGCGTGACCGCGCACGTGCCTTCGCGATAGCCTGCTTCCCCGGGATGCTTGCGAACCTCATCGGTCTGCTGTACTGCCGATTACCATATCGGGATTCCAACGTTCACCTGCTCGACATGAAGGCGAGTCGGTTCTTCTATCGCAACTGGTTCAAGAAAGCCCCGGGGAAACCATGACGAGCAACGGCACCAATGATTCGATCCATGAAATCCAGCAGTGCCGCATCAGCGGTAGCCGTCACCTCGTGTCGGTGCTCAACCTCGGCGAGCAGTACCTGACTGGCGTGTTCCCGCGTACACCTTCGCAGCCGGTAACCTGCGGGCCGCTTGAACTGGTCTGGTGCCCTGATAGCGGGCTGTTGCAACTCAAGCACTCCTACAGTCTGGCGGAGATGTACGGGGACAACTATGGGTACCGCTCGGGCCTGAACTCCTCGATGGTCGAGCACCTTGCCCAGAAGGTGCGTGGACTGGAGCGACAGCTGCCGCTCGCGGCGGGTGACTGGGTTCTAGATATCGGCAGCAACGACGGCACACTGCTGAAGGCGTATTCGATTGCCGGCATTCGTCGCATAGGTATGGATCCCACCGCGCATAAGTTTCGAGAGCATTACCCGTCCGACATCGAGGTCGTAACGGAGTTTTTCTCCGGCTCGCGCTTCCTTGAGGTCTCCGGTGGGCAGCGCGCGAAGATCATCACCTCGATCGCGATGTTCTACGATCTTGAGGACCCGAACGCCTTCGTGCACGACATCGCGCAGGCGCTTGCGCCCGATGGCCTGTGGCATTTTGAGCAGAGCTACATGCCCTCGATGCTGCGCACCAACGCCTACGACACCGTCTGCCACGAGCACCTGGAGTATTACTCGTTGCGCGTGATCCGGGATCTGCTCGCCAGGCACGGGTTGCGCATTACAAACGTGCAGATGAACAGCGTCAACGGTGGCAGTGTCGCCGTCACTGCCTGTCACGACAAAGCCACCATTTCAGGCGACCGTTCGATTGTCGAGTGGATGCTGCAGCAGGAAGAGAACTGGGGGTTGAGCACCACCAAGCCCTATCGCCATTTCGAGGAGCGCGTGTTCAAGCATCGCGCCGATCTGCAGCGTCTCATACAGTCGCTGGTCGCCGACGGCAAACGCATCCTCGGCTACGGCGCCTCGACGAAGGGCAACGTGCTGCTCCAGTTCTGTAAGCTGGGGCCGGAGTTGATCCCGGCGATTGCCGAGGTGAACCCGGAGAAGTTCGGCGCCTACACACCGGGCACCCACATCCCGATCATCTCCGAACAGGAGGCACACGCGATGCGGCCGGACTACTTCCTCGTGCTTCCCTGGCACTTCAAGTCGACCATCGTGCAGCGCGAAGCGAAGTACCTGGCCTCGGGCGGTAAGCTCATCTTTCCGCTGCCGGAAATCGAGATCGTGGGCGACTGATGCCGCGGGCACTCATCATTGGTCATCACGGCCAGGATGGGCGTATCCTGTGGGATCAGCTCACCAGGCGCGGATTCTCGCTCGTCGGCGTATCGCGGCACGCGGTTGAAGTACGCGATGCTGGTAAGTACGACCCCGTCGACGTTGCCGACCTCGCCTCGGTCAGGCGGTTGGTAGAACGTTTCCGCCCGCAACAGGTGTATTACCTGGCAGCTCACCACCATAGTTCGCAGGAGGCTGGTGCCAACGAAGCGGACATCTGGCGGGACAGCTGGCGCGTGCATGTGGAGGGGTTCGGCAACGTGCTTGAGGCCGTGTCCAGTTTCTGTTCGGAGGCTCGTGTTTTCTACGCCTCGTCCTCGCGCGTGTTCGGAGAGGCGGCGACGAAGCCGCAGGACGAACGTACGCCGATGCGCCCGACTTGCATCTATGGCGTGACGAAGGCTTCAGGAATGCTTTTGGCCGACTACTATCGCCGCGTCCGTGGTTCGTTCGTCGCCTGCGGCATCCTGTTCAACCACGAATCGCCGCTGCGCGGACCGCAGTTCGTCACTCAACGCGTCGTGGATGGGCTTGTCGCGTTGAAGAAAGGCCTGCGCCCATCTTTTGAGATAGGCAGCCTCGACGCGCGCGTGGACTGGGGTTACGCACCGGACTATACACGCGCCATGTGGATGATCCTTGAAACGCAGAAGCCGCAGGACTTCATCGTGGCGTCGGGCCGTACCTACAGCGTCAGAGATTTGGTGGAGACGGCCGCGCAGTGCCTGGGTATCGACTGGCAAGGGCACGTGGTGGAAACCTCCTCGATCCTGCAGCGCCATGCGCAGGAGTTATGTGGCGACACGACCCGATTGCGAGAAGCGACTGGGTGGTGCCCGAGTGTGGATTTTCGCGGGATGGTCGCGATCCTCGTCGATGGGGCATTGGCCAGGTCCGAGGGACGTACCCCAGCTACCGCTTCTCGATGAACTGGGTATCGGGAAGGCCGGCGGCATAGAACCTTCGCAGACTGTGCGCGCCAGATTCAGTACTTTCTCGCAAAGATGTCGGTCATGATGCGTTTGCGAAACCACAGGATGGGCAGTGCGTTCGTGATACTCCATGTCGCAGCGGTGACCCATGGAAGCCACTCGACACCCAGATTCGGGATCGTCCAGACCTTGCACGCCAAGCACAAGATAGCGAAGATCGAGGCGGTGATCACCTGATAACGCATCACGCTGGCAGCGTTGAGGAAGGTCGCCAGTGCGGTGCCGGCTGCCTCCAGCACACTCCAGATGGCGAAGCCGACCAGCATCGGCGTAGCGACCGCCAGCGCCCGGTGCACCCAGAATCCGGTGATCCAGTCGAAACCGATGACAATCAGTGATCCCACGCAGCCGGCGATGCATACCGCTGTCACCATCGAATGCCGCAACGTACGTGTGGCCCAGGCTTGGTGTCCGGTCGCAAGCGCGTGCCGGTAGGCGGGCCAGAGCGGAGCCCACACCAAGCTCAGGCTGAGTGGGATGATCGAGAACAGGCGTTGCGCGATCGCGTAGACGCCCGCTTGCGTTGGATCACGCAGGGCCGAGATCAGCGGCAGATCGGCCGAGAAGGCCAATGCCGCGGCCAGTTGCATCACGAAGAACAGGAGGCCTTCACGATGTATGCGCGCGGCGATGTCGACCTGTCTTGGCAGGCTGGCGGGAACCTGCAGGGCCGGGTCGCGCCGCAGAGCAATGGTATTGCAAGCCGAAGCCAGCAGGGGCGCCCCCACTGCGGCCATGGTCAGCTCCGGCAACGAGCCACCGGCTAGCGCCAGGACGACTACTGAGATGAGAGCAAACAGCTGGCCGGCCGCCTGCCAGCGGAAGGCACGTTCACCACGTCCCAATCCCAACTGCACGCGGTTGGCCAGATTCAGCGGCACTGCAACCACGATCGAGAAAAGTACCGCGGCCGCGGCCAGGCGGCAGTGCCCGGCCATCTCCGCAGGCAGGCCGAGCAGGCGATACCAGGGCACCAGCGGCAGTGCCAACAGCACCGCGAGGGCAAGCCAAGCGGCGACTTTCGTCAGAGTGCGCCGGCCTTCGCGCAGAATGATCGCCACTTCGCCGGTTGCGCCGCGCGCATGCGCTGCGGCGACCAAGTTCATCGTGCCGTTGCCGAAACCGAAATCCAGAAAGCCGGCGAAATACACCAGCGATACCAGCGTCACCCAGGCACCGAACTCCATCGGGCCGAGGTCGCGGAGTACGAAGGGCACGGCAACGAACAGGTTCGCCGCCGATGCTATCTTTGCCACCAGCGACCATGCAGCGGTGTTCGCTATGCTGCGCCCGCGATGGCCCATCAAGGAGGACAGCCGAGGGATGACCGGCTTGCGCTGCGGCGCCGGGTCCACCATCAAAACGGCTCGGCCTGGCCGGTTGTGACGTTGACCACCGGCATCCCGCGGATCGAGGCCTGGCGCTGCTCGAAGGAGAGGAACTCGAGTCGATTCGAGCGGTCACGGCTCTCGCGGTAGTTGGGCTGCACGAAGGCGCGCGTGACCGGCACTTCGAGGAGGTCGTCATCGAGCAGGTCACGGCGTACGAAGTAGGCATTATTTCCCGCGCTGTTGCTTCCAATCAGCGCATATCCCTTGAACTTGGCCAGGTGTGCGAGCGCGCCCAGCGAAGCGCCGGCGTACTGCCCGGAATAGTGCGCAGCGAAGCGGTGGAAGTCAGGGGCGTAGGGGATCGTAATCGCCCGCTCGTCGCCGAACACAGCGTTGTATTCCATGATCACGATGCTGGGCGAGATACACTTCACGGCGTCCCATAACCAATAGTCGTTACCGTCGACGTCGATATGCAGCAGTCCTACCGGTTCGCTTCCCGCCCATTCGGCGATTAGCGCGTCGACATTCTCGCGGGTCACGAAGTGGGGCTGGGCGGTAAGGTTGTAGCGCCAGAACCACCGGCGTGCGCGCAGTCGTTCGATGTTGGCGGGCGAGCCGTCCATCACGAAACCGGACCAGTTGCGGTGGACCATCAGGAAGCGCGTGTTGGATTCGGAGTAGTCCTCCACGCCGAACTCGACAAAGCGCTTCGGCAGTGACGGCAGCCGGGCCACCAGCCATTGGATGATGCCGTCGTCGCCGAACTGCGAGTGGACTCGGAATTCCACCTCATGCAGCGAGGTGATCCGACGCTTTTCCGCGAAACGGTCAGCCAACATCGTGCCGATCAATTCGCGGGTGCGCTCGTGTGCTTCGGTACCCTGTGCCCAATCGCGGATCCGACGGTAGAGGGCGATGGCCGCGTTTCTGCTCATGGCGTGATCCTTTTGGCAGGATCTCGCTGTGCTGCGAGAAAGGCAGCATAAGTTCCCGCGATGCCTGGTTGAAGGCGGGTGCGAGCCGACCAGCCCATCGCCTCGAGCCGCGAGATATTGAGCCGCTTGCGTGGTGTGCCATCCGGCCTCGAGGGATCGAACTCCAGCCGGCCGTGGAAACCGACCGCGTCGGCGATCAGGCGCGCGAGTTCGGCGATGCTGACCTCGTCGCCTGATCCGATGTTGACGATTTCCTCACTGCTGTAGCTTCGCATCAGCAGCATCGCCGCGTCGGCGAGGTCGTCCACGTGCATGAACTCGCGCAGTGGCTGACCGGTGCCCCATATCGTGACCGCTTCGTCGTCGCGCAGCTTGGCTTCGTGAAAGCGGCGGATCAGGCCGGGTAGCACGTGCGAGTCTTGCGGGTCGAAGTTGTCGTTGGGACCGTAGAGGTTCGTGGGCATCGCGCAGATCGCGTCGAAAGCATACTGACGACGGTAGGCTTGGCAGGTTCTCACGCCAGCGATCTTGGCGATCGCGTACCACTCGTTGGTCGGCTCCAGCGGGCCAGTCAACAGGTATTCCTCTTTAATTGGCTGCGGACAGTCGCGGGGGTAAATGCAGGAGGAACCGAGGAACAGCAGCTTTTTCGCGCCGTTTTCCCACGCACTGTGGATCACGTTGGTCTGGATCGCGAGGTTGTTGCGCAGGAATTCAGCGGGGTAGGTGTTGTTTGCGCGGATGCCACCCACCTTGGCAGCCGCCAGGAAAACATACTCGGGGCGCTCGGCGGCAAAGAAGTCCCCGACGGCGCGCTGGTCGGTCAGATCGAGTTCCTGCCTAGTGCGGAGGACGAGGTTCTCGAAGCCTTCGACCTGCAGCCGGCGAACGATTGCCGAGCCCACCATGCCATGATGACCGGCAACATAGATTCTGGATGAGGTGTGCATCGGGTTCATTCGTGGTGTTGCGCGACCCGAAAACCGGATTGTTCGATCAAGGCATCGCGTCGTGTGAGGGATAGATCCGACTCCATCATTTCGCGTACGAGATCATCGAAACTGGTCCGGGCAATCCAACCGAGTTTTTCGCGCGCCTTGCCCGGGTTGCCCAGCAGCGTATCCACCTCGGTGGGGCGATGGTAGCGCGGGTCGATGGCAACGATGCATTGACCGGCTTTCGTCGCCGAGCCGGCAGGTGCGTGGGCAACGATAGCCTGTTCGCCGATGCCGCTGCCGACCCATTCAAGAGCCATGCCCAGTTCGCGTGCGGCGCAGTTGACGAATTCACGCACGGAGTGCTGTTCGCCGGTGGCAATCACATAGTCCTCGGCCTGTGGCTGTTGCAGCATCAGCCACTGTGCTTCTACGTAATCCCGTGCATGCCCCCAGTCACGGCGGGCATCGAGATTGCCCAGGTACAGACAGTCCTGCAGGCCGAGATGAATGCGGGCCAGTCCGCGCGTGATCTTGCGGGTAACGAAGGTCTCGCCGCGCACTGGCGATTCATGGTTGAACAGGATGCCGTTGCAGGCATATAGACCGTATGCCTCACGGTAATTGACTGCAATCCAGTACGCGTAGAGCTTGGCGACGCCATAGGGCGAGCGGGGATGAAATGGCGTGCGTTCAGTCTGTGGCGTTTCCGCCACCAGACCGTAGAGCTCCGAAGTCGATGCCTGATAGAAGCGTGTGCTGCCTTCCAGGCCGAGGATACGGATGGCTTCCAGCAGGCGCAGCGTACCTAAGGCATCGGCGTTGGCCGTATATTCGGGGGTCTCGAACGAGACTTGCACATGGCTCTGTGCACCGAGGTTGTAGATTTCATCGGGGCGTACCTGCTGGACAATGCGGATCAGGTTGGTCGAGTCGGTCAGGTCACCATAGTGCAGCACCAGACTCCGATCCGGTGTGTGGGGATCCTGGTAGAGGTGATCGATACGTTCAGTATTGAATGAGGACGCACGGCGCTTGATGCCATGCACCTCGTAGTCTTTGGCTAAGAGAAATTCTGCCAGATAGGCCCCATCCTGCCCGGTAATGCCGGAAATGAGAGCACGCTTTCTGCTGACCTGTTGCATGAGTTGGGGGGATCCTATCGGGCGGAGCTGCTTGAGGATGGTATCGCGCAGGCAATCGCGTGTGTTCAGTCGGGGCAACTCGCCTCAGAAGGGCGACAAATATGTGGCGCCTGCATGCTGTCGATGGATTTGCGCAGGGCGACTAGATCCGCGTCCAAACTGCCGCCGATATTCATTGCCGCCAGCTTCTGGTATTCGGCCATTGCATCGGAAACGTTGCCGAGCGCGAGTTGCATGCGAATTTGCGTGACGCGGTAAGCTGTCTCACGCGGAGCAGCATGTATGGCATCGCGAGTCATGTGCAAACCGAGTTGCCTGTCGTCCAATACGTTCCATGCATAATCACCATAGGTGGCCAGCAGCCGGGCGCTCGGGTGCGGATGCGACAGTGCTGCAAGAAACGCCTCGATCATGCGTTGCTTGGGCAGATCACAGCGCCTCTCGTGGGCACATTGAGTCAACGCTCCCAGCGAGCTTTCGTCCTGAACGCCGGGTTTATGCGCCTGGAGCTTGGCGATCATGCTGTCCCACCACGGATCCTTGAGTGGCAGCTCCATGCGTGCATTCATGAAGATCAGCGCCTGCTCGGGAAGGATCGAGGAATTTGGCAGCGCGGCCGCCTTTTCCAGTGGTCCGTAGGCCAGCCGGGTGAATGGCGAGGCGGGGTCGTAGCGCGAATAGATGATGTAAGTGCGGCCCAGTTCATACTGGGCGCGCGGCGATAGCGGGGCGCGCGCGGCGAGGTCTTCCGCCAGGCGAAGCGGGTTGCCCCAGGCATAGGCGGTGAGCGCCGACACTGTAGTCCAGCAGAGCATCAGCCCGGCCAGTAGCGTATACCGTGGCAACGGCAGTGGGGAGGTCCGTGGCGTGGCAAGCAGCGGCATGATTGCCAGCAGCAGGCCGAAGCTGGCGAAGTAGTTGCGGTGCTCGTAGATCAGTTCCAGCGGCAGGATGGTGCCGGTGAGCAACTGGCAGCCGAGAAATAGAGCAATGCCAAGTGCTGCCAGTGGTTTGCGCGGGCGCAGCCACAGCATCAGTGCGGTCAGGGCGGCAAGAAAGACGATGCTGGCCAGTGTGCTCCAGGGGGAAAGCAACCCGGTCGAGATATGGAAGTCGTCGTGATAGAACGACAGTGCGCTCGACGTGGGCAGAAGGGTCCATGCCACGTAGTCGGTGACGATGCGCGTTTCGCTCAGCAGGCGAGTGCCAAGAGTGAAGTCGCGCGTGGCCCAAGTTTCTGGCCTCAGCACCCCAGGCAGCAGCCAGGCGAGCCCCACGACCATGGGCAGGGCAAGCACCAGCAGGAACAGGCCAATCACGCGCAGGTCGGGGTGTTGCGATGGCGCCGTGTCATGCGCTGCTTGCATCGGTTTGCCGAAATGGAATATGGCCCATTCGATCAAGAGCGCATACAGGGGAAGCATTACGGCGGTTTCCTTGGCCAAGGCGCCGATGGCTGTTGGCAACGTGATGCTGATTGCGCACAGGATGAAACCCCGCCATGCTGCTCCGTCAGCGCGATCCGTGTGGTGGCCGAGCATGCGGCGGCCAGTCACGTAGCCGAGCAGCCCCAGCAGCACGAACAGGTTGGCCATGCTCTCCATGCGCTGCACTACGTACAGCACGGCGGTGAGGTTGATCGGAAGCAGCATCCAACCGGCGGTGATCAGTACCGCAACGAGGGGGCCGTGTGAGTGCCGGCGAGAAGGATCGGATCGTAGCAGCGCCAGCGCGAGCAGATACACCAGCCAACCATTCAATAGGTGAAGCAGCAGATTGGTCAGCTTCATCCAGTACGGATCAATGCCGGTGGTCAGGTAGTTAATGGCGAAGCTCAGCGAGGCCAACGGGCGCTTGAAGTCACTCGCCGGTGAGGAAAGCGCAGCGCCGACCAGTGACGGGAAGCTGGCATCGTGTAGCTGCACCCCTTTGTTGTCGACGATGTTGGGGTAGTCGTCGAACAGGAAGCCGCCGGAGAGCCCCGGCCAGTAGACGGCCAAGGTGATGGTGAAGGCGGCAAGCAGCGCCAGAAGATGCCACGGCGAGCGGCGAAGGGAGTCTGTCAATCTGGTGTACCCGGTCGGGATGGGTGGCTGGAAGTATTCACGGAGCCAGCCTTTGCGTCGAGGGTGAGTTGGTTACGTAGGTGAGCCAATTCATGCTGCCAGTAGTGCTGGCGCTCAAGCACCCACGCATGCAGCCAGGGCATGCCGAAGCCGGGCTTCACGGCCTTCCCGCTGACGGTTTCGTAATGGTCGAGCAGGCGTAGGCCGTGTGACGGGTAGCCGGCGCGGCCCAGGGTCGCGGCAGCTTCGAGGGCCATGCCGGGTCGTACCTGCAAGTCGAGCGCATGGATGAAATCGGCCAGAGCTGCATCCGGCTGACCCTGCGCGAGCGCAATCTTGCCGTGCAAGTAGGTCAGATCCTGCTGCGGCCCGGCGGCGGATAGTTTCGGATTCTCAAGCCCGGTGTCGACCAGCTTCTGCAGGCCTTGTACGGTCAACCCGGGGCATCCGCCCGACATCGCGACAGGCAGCGTGCGCTCGAACCAGTTGGCGAACAGCGGACCGGTGTTCGGTGTGCCCCGCATGGCAATCTGCGCGGCGACGAGGTTAGCGGCCGTGATGCCGCCAGTCATGCAGCGCGCACCGATCAGGTTGAAGGCGAGTTGCACCTGGCTTGGCTGGTTCGCGAGCAGCTTCTCCAGGCGCCGGGTGGCCGCTTCCGGTTGTCCTGCCCGCATCTCGATCTGGGCGGCGTTGGCCTGGGCACGCGCCGAGTCGGGGTTGATTCGGGCCCACAACAAGGCCTGACTGTGCACGTTGCCCCATAGTTCGGCACGGGCATGAGTCATCCAGGCCAGGCCCAGCGGCAGCACCAGCGTCAGGGCGTATTTGAGCAAGCGCAGCTTGCACGCATCAGCCAGCCACAGGCCGAGTGGCCAGAACATCAACAGGGCAGGCAGGTAGTTGCGATGCTCGAAATAGAGTTCCAGCGGTATCGAAGTGGATTCCAGCAGTTGGCCTGAGAAATAAAACAGCACTGCCAAGGCGAGCGCAGGGTGTTCCCGGCGCTGCCACCATGCAAGTCCGATCAGGCCGAGCACGGCCAGCAGTGCGGGCAGGGTGGCGGCAGGTTGCAGCCACGAGGTCGAGGCGACGTACTGGTCGTTGAACAGGCCGCTGGAGAACGGGCGCGGCAGCCACAGCAACTGCAGGTAATCCAGCAACACGCGTGGCTCGGTGAGCAAACGCTGGCCGATGCTCCACGGGCGGAGCCCGGCCGGGCCGCCAACAAGCACGCCGTGAAGGCCGGTCCAGAACAAATAGCCGAGGATGGCGACCGCGGGAACGATACCGAAGGTGAACAGTACGAGCCGGTGCGCCTGTCGTGCACCGGCTTTATGCACGGGGTGCCGCGGTGCGAGCACGATCGCCTCGGTCAGCAGGGCCAACATTGGCAGCAGGGCGCCGTTGGCCTTGGCCAGCACCCCCAGCACGGTGAAGCTCCCTAGGCCAAACACACTCCAGGCCAGTCCTGCCGCGGCACTGTCTTGGGTCAACAGGCGGCGGCCATGCAGCCAGAGCAGTAGGCCAGCCAAGGTGCAGGTGGCCGGCAGCATGGCCTCGCGTTGCACGATGTACAGCGTGGTGGAGACCAGCAGCGGATGCAGCAGCCAGAGGGCAGTTCCGAACAAGGCGGCTGTCCGGCTCTGTCGTTCATTGTGGCCCAGCAGGTGACTCAGTCGTGCCAGCAAGGCGTAAAGCAGGCCTCCGTTGACCAAGTGCAGAATCAGGTTGGTGCGCTTGAACGGGAAAGGAGCTGCTGGCCAGTCGTGCGCGTCTAGCAGGAAGGTCAACAGGGTTAGCGGGCGGCCTATGGGGTCGGCGGTACCTGAGGTGATGTAGCGCCAGAATGCGGGCCAGTTTTCGACAGGGCCAGCGGCGCCAAGCGCAGGCAGGTTGGCAAAGTCATCAAACAGGAAATTGCCATGCAATCCTGGCCAATAAGCGATCAACGCCAACAGCGACAGTACCAACCCTGCGCATGACAGCATCACAATAAAGCGATTGCGCATCGAAACTATCCGGAAATAAAGAAGGGCCGCACGAGGCGGCCCTTCCGGCAAGCGTTCAAATCAGCCGTTTGAGATGTTACTTGCGGCAGGAGGTCGGCAGGTACTTGTCGGCGACCGTACCACCATTGCAGGTCCATGCCGTGCTGCCGGTGGAGGTCACCGGCGACAGAACCAGAGTCTTGCCGTCGATGGCTTGGTTTGCCTTCTGCGGGGCGGTTTTCGAGAACATAGCAGTGATCTTGCCATCTACAACGGTAACCGACTCCACATAAGTACCAGTGATGCTTGCAGCAGAGGCCAAGCCAGCTGACGCATTGGCGGCAGGCATGGTGCCCCTGTTGCTATAGAACTCGGCGACCGCGGTCTTTGCGCCGTCGGCCAGAGTACTGCCTTCCGACACTTGCGAGCGGATGATGTAGTCCTGATACGCCGGGATGGCGATGGCGGCGAGGATCGCGATGATCGCGACCACGATCATCAGCTCGATCAGGGTAAAGCCTTTCTGCATGCTCTTCATGGTGGTTCCTCTGTTTGGTTAGCTAACCGTGTGATGCCCCCTGAGCCCCAGTCCCGTATCCCCCTAGGCGGGATCGGACCCCACTCGCATGGTCGGAACGACCAGGAAGCTCGCGGCAAAGTCAAGCAGCTTGTATGCCACGTTTGCCGCGAGTGTATTCCCTCACATCTGTAGGCGCTTGGATTGTGCCCGTCATCACGGAAGCCCGCAAGCGGTGCTGATGATGCCCTGCGGATTCGGAAATTGTGACCTGTGTGCTGTTGCTAAGGCGTGTCCCGAGTGGGCCAAAAGTGACGCTGATTGTCAGTTTGTGCGTGCTGCGACGATCCGATCCCATGACTACTTGCGGCAGGAAGTAGGTAAGTATTTCGGATCCAGCGTGCTGGCTGCGCATGTCCAAGTGATGCTGCCGGCATGGGTGATCGGCGATAGCAGCAAATATATGCCGCCACCCTTGATATGGGCGTTGGCTTTGGCTCCCTGATATAGCACCTTGATCGCGCCGCCTGTCACGTCCACGCTGGATACGTAATTACCCCCAATCGATGTATTTGTGGCCAGACCCACCGATTGATTGTTGGGTGGGAATCGCCCGGTGTTCGAGACGAAATCCCACACCGCGGATTTGGCGCCGTCCGCCAGACTCGTGCCCTCGGTGACTTGCGTTCGGATCAGGTAATCCTGATAAGCCGGAATGGCGATGGCGGCCAAGATCGCGATGATCGCCACGACGATCATCAGTTCGATCAAGGTGAAACCGGCGGAAATGCGCTGGCGCAACATAGTGGACTCCCCTGTGAGTACGCTGGGACAGGCACGTTTTGTACCAATGGCACGCAGAATTTTGTCACCAAGCATCTAAAAGGCGGTAGAGGGCCGGATGGGTGCTGATAATGCGATCGAAGTCACGAATCAGTGCTGTGTGCCCGCGCGCAGCTTGGGCCATCTCTTGTCAGATGGCGTGGCGTGTCCTTGGGTATAGACAATTGAGCTTTACCGCACTTGCCCGGATTGGTCCGGTGGACTCTCCATATTGAGTCGCTGGCTGAGTTCCTTGCCCAGAAACCTGGCAAACGTCGCCGTCATATGCTGCGAATCCCGGAAGACGACCTTGCCGTCTTGCTCCGCATAGCACTGCCCTCCCGGGCAAATGACATCATTCAGATCCAGCATGGAGACATTGCCAAAGCGCCTGCTGGCCTCCTGTAGCCACTGGTAAACGTCATTGTCCGATTTGCTGAACACCGGTGCTTGGCAAGTGCCCCGCCGCAGATGCAACCACGGCAGCCAGTTCTTTGAAGAGAGGCAGCTGGGACCGTCAAAAGGCAGATGCGGGGTTCCCCGTAGAATGTAGACATGGCCCGCGGAGCCACTGATGACTTTCAGCAGCCGTGCCGTGCCTTCGATCCACTGGGTCCGATCAAAGTTGGCCGTCTGAACAGATCCGAGGATGACGATGTCCGGCCGCAATGCGGCAACTTGCTGCGACGCGTTCCTGCGCCATGTGCTGCATTCAACGTAGTCTCGTCCGATTCTTGGGTAAAAGATCGGCTCATCCACCATGGGACATGAGGACTTGGTCACGACAAGGAGATGCCAGTCCGGCCGGTTGAATGCCTCGGCAACGGCCGGAAACCACTGCGCGCCGATACTGTCGCCCATCAGCACCACCGTGTGCTTTGCATCGCTTGGTCCGAAGGCACAGAAACGTACTTCGTCGCTGTGATACCAGTCGTCACAGGGCATGGCATAAATGATGGGTGCGTCGACATGTGCCCGTGCGTAGCGTTGCTGGGCTGGGCTGTTTGCCCAGGCCGACGTGGCGTTGTACCAAACGATGCACAGTATGTTGGCGGTCATCATGAGGGCGATCGCAGCCATGACCGTGACGCCCGGTCGCACGATCCATCGCGTCTGATGACGAATGGGCGACTCGACCCAGCGGTACGACATGATGGCCAGCAGAAGAGACAGGACAACCAGCCCGGTGCGGTAGGCAGGGCTATCCGTGGTGACGAGTGCGCTGCCCAGCAAAAGCACGGGCCAATGCCACAGATACCATGAGTAGGAGACGCGGCCTACAGCTTGCAGAGGGCGCCATGACAGCACCCACGAGATACCCTTGTTCGGTTCACGCACGCCGACAGCGATGATCGCGGCCGCCCCGATGGTAGGCAGTAACGAACGCCACCCCGGGTAGGCCATGTTGGCGTTGAACCACAGTGCGGCGGCGATAATCAGCCCGAATCCCAGCCAGCCGATACCGCGGGCGATGATGGTTGTTTTGTGCTGCGTTTGGCGGTCGGTGTCGTGATCCATGGCTGGATTGAAGTACAGCCACACCATCGCTCCCGCCGCGAACTGCCATGCGCGCAACGGCATCATGTAGAAGGCCATTTGTGGTGCTGTGCGGGTCAGCGCAATGCAGCACAGCAGGCTGAGGATGGCGATCGCGAGCATCGTCACCTTCAGTCGTCGCACATGATTGCCCTTGCTGCGCCATGCGCCGAAGGCCAGAAGCATCAGCGCAGGCCAGACCAGGTAGAACTGCTCCTCGACGCCCAGGGACCAGGTGTGCAGGAACAGGTTGCTGGCGGCCCCGGGACTGAAGTAGTCGAGTTTGGCGAAGGCAAAGTGGATGTTGCTGAACCACACTGACGCCGTGGCCGCTGCCACGGCCTGACCGCCTTGCTCGCCGGGCGCAAGTGCGACGGCAGCAAACAGGCAGGTGCACAGCAACATGAGCAGCAGCGCAGGCAACAATCGGCGGAGTCGGCGCGCGTAAAAGTTCGCGAACTGCAGGCGGCCGGTTTTGGCGATTTCCTGCAACAGCAGACCGGTGATCAGGTAGCCGGACAGGACGAAGAACACGTCCACGCCCACGAATCCGCCAGCAAGCCATGGAACGTTGGCGTGCGCGGCCACGACCAGAAGAATGGCGATGGCGCGCAGGCCTTCGATATCGCCCCGGTAGCCGAGCCGATACTCGCGACTGTCCATGAATCCATTCCCCTGGCATGTGTAACAAAGTGCGAAGGTGCCGATGATACACAACCGGTTGCAGGGCTTGGGGCCATGCATCGAGCGCGTAATCCACGATTGTCTGTGCCTTTGGTAGCCGCGCTCTGCTGGAACAGAAAAACTTGCCTGAGAAAGCTTTGGCGCTTACCGTCACCGCTTTGACCACCCAAGGGGACACCCCATGAAACCTCTGATTGCCGCGCTGCTGCTCGCGCTGGTGGCGGCGCCCGCGATGGCGGGCGACGTCGTGGACACCACCTTCGTCAAGGCCGAGGGCGCGCATGCGTTCAATGTGCGCGACCTGGTGATGATGGATCGGGTCAGCGATCCGCAGCTGTCGCCGGATGGGCGCCATGCGGCGTTCGGCGTGCGCAGCACCGACTACGCGGCGAACAAGGGCGTTAGCGCGATCTATGTGCTGGACCTGGACAAGGGCGGCCAGCCGGTGAAGGTGATTGAGAAGGGCAGCTCGGCGCGCTGGTCGGCGGATGGCCGCAGCCTGTATTTCATGGCGCCGGCCAAGGGTGTGGCGCAGTTGTGGCGGGTGGACCTGGGCGCCAAGGGTGGTTTGAACCTGGCCAAACATGCTCCCGCTGCCCAGGTGAGCCATGGGGTGCTGGACCTGGGCGGCTACAAGCTGTCGCCGGACGGCAAACAGGTGCTGTTGTCGTATGGGGTGTTCACCGATTGCGCCACGCTGGCGTGCACCCAGCAGCGCGTCGACGCGCGCGCGAAAGACAAGGCCAGCGGCACGCTTTACGACAAGCTGTTCGTGCGGCACTGGGATACCTGGGCCGATGGCCGACGCAACCAGTTGTTCGTGGCCCGCTTCGACGGCAAGGGCCAGTTGGCGAGTGAACCCAAGCTGCTGAGCCGTGGCATCGACGGTGACGTGCCGAGCAAGCCGTTCGGCGACGATGGCGAGTTCGGCTTCGCGGCGGATGGCAAGACCGTGTACTTCGACGCACGCATCGCCGGCACCAGCGAGCCGTGGTCGACCAATTTCGACGTGTACAGCGTACCGGCGGACGGCTCGGCCGCGCCGAAGAACCTCACCGCCGAGAACAAGGCGTGGGACGCTTACCCGGTGGCCTCACCGGACGGCAAGACGTTGTACTACCTGGCGATGAAGACCCCGGGCTTCGAGGCGGACCGTTTCGCGATCATGGCGCTGGACCTGGCCAGCGGCGCGAAGCACGAGGTGGACCCGAACTGGGATCGCTCGCCCGGTGGCCTGACGGTTTCCGCCGACGGCAAGACGCTGTATGCCACCGCCGACGACAACGGCCAGCATCCGCTATTCGCGATCGACGCGGCCAACGGCAAGGTCAGCCAACTGGTCGGTGATGGCACCGTGGGCGGCTTTTCGCTGGCCGCCGGCAAGCTGCTGCTGACCCGCGACGACCTGAAGCGGCCGGCCGATGTCTATCTTGCCGCCGCCGACGGCAGCGACCTGAAGCAGGTCACCCATTTCAATGCGGCGGACCTGAAGAACGCGAAGGTGGGTGACGCCGAGTTCTTCACCTTCAAGGGCTGGAACAACGAAACCGTGCAGGGCTACGTGGTGAAGCCGGTCGACTACCAGCCGGGCAAGACCTATCCGGTGGCCTTCATCATCCACGGCGGTCCGCAGGGTGCGATGAGCAACGGCTGGAGCTACCGCTGGAACCCGCAGACCTACGCCGGCCAGGGCTTTGCGGTGGTGACGGTGAACTTCCACGGTTCCACCGGCTACGGCCAGGCGTTCACCGACTCGATCTCGGGCGATTGGGGCGGCAAGCCGCTGGAAGATTTGAAGCTGGGCTGGAAGGCCGCGCTGGACAAGTACAGCTTCCTCGACGGCGACCGTGCCTGCGCACTCGGCGCCAGCTACGGCGGCTACATGGTGTACTGGATGGCCGGTGTATGGAACCAGCCGTGGAAGTGTCTGGTCGACCATGACGGCGTGTTCGACGCCCGCGCGATGTACTACGACACCGAAGAGCTGTGGTTCGAGGAGCGCGAGAACGGCGGCACCCAGTACGAGCACCCGGAGAACTACGAGAAGTTCAACCCGCTCAACCACGTCAAGGACTGGCGCGTGCCGATGATGGTGATCCATTCGGCCAAGGACTTCCGCATCCCCGATACCCAGGGCCTGGGCGCATTCACCGCGCTGCAGCGCCGCGGCATCCCCAGCCAGCTGCTGCACTTCCCGGACGAGAACCACTGGGTACTGAAGCCGCACAACAGCGTGCAATGGCATGACGCGGTGAACGCCTGGCTGAAGCAGTGGACCGCGAAGGATGCCCCGAAAGCCGCCTCGCATTGAGCCGGTTGAAGCGGTGAGAAACGGCGGCCTCCGGGCCGCCGTTTTTTTGTCTTGGCTTCGGCTCCTCCCCCTGCTGTGCAGGGGGAGGCTGGGAGGGGGTAGCTCCAGGCTGGCGGGGAAGATCAAGAGCACCCCACCCCGACCCTCCCCTGCGATGCAGGGGAGGGAGCACGGCTGCGGAGCGGGGGTGATGTCAGCGCAGCAGGGCGCGCAAACGGCTGCGGGTGAAGGCGCCGAGGCGGAGTTGTTCGCAGAGGGTTTCGAGTTGGTCGGGCTGGCGGGTGCGGCGCAGCAGGGTGTCGATGGTGCTGGCGCCGGGGGCGTCGAGGGCGATGCGGGTGAGGCGGCGGTAGAGTCGTGCCTGTTCGGCGTGTTCGCGCAGTCTGGCGGCGCAGGTTGCGGCGCCGCGCAGGCGCAGGAAGGCGACTTCGTCGATGCGGTCGAGCAAGGTGTCGAGGCTGCCGAAGTGGGTGAGCAGGGCGGCGGCGGTCTTCGCGCCGATGCCGGGTACGCCGGGGATGTTGTCCACGCTGTCGCCGCACAGCGCCAGGTAGTCGGCGACCTGGTGCGGGTGCACGCCGAGTTTCTCGTGCACGCCGGCGGGCCCCCAGCGCAGGCCGCGGGCGTAGTCCCACTGCTCGTCGTGCTCGCCCAGCAACTGGCCGAAATCCTTGTCGGCGGAGACGATCACGCTGCGCCAGCCCAGCGCGCGCAGGTTCCACACGGTGCTGCCGATCAGGTCGTCGGCCTCGAAGCTGTGGTCGATCATCAGGTGCACGCCGAGCGCTTCGGTGATCGCGCGGCACTGCACGAACTGCCATTCCAGGTCGGGTGGCGGCAGGTCGCGGTTGGCCTTGTACGGCGGGTAGATCGCGTTGCGGAACGAGCTGGTCAGCGAGGCGTCGAACGCCACCGCAATGTGTTCGGGCTGCGCGCGTTCGAGCAGTTCGCACAGGAAACGGGTGTAGCCGTGCACCGCGTTGACCGGGTGGCCGTCGGCGTCGAAGAATTCGTCCGGCATCGAATGCCAGGCGCGGAAAACATACATGCTGCCGTCGACAAGATGGACGGCTGGACGTCCGTTCGCCGACGTGTTCACGGCGTCCACGTGCTCAGCAGGTCGCCCAGCGCCGGGCGGTCCCGGTCGGGCACGTCGATCTGCGGCGTGCCGAGGTGGACGAAGCCGACCACGTGTTCGTGTTCCGCGAGGCCGAGGATGCTCGCCACCTCGCGGTCGTAGGCGGCCCATCCGGTCAGCCATTGGCCGCCGTAGCCCAGCGCGTAGGCGCCGAGCAGGATGTTGTAGGCCACGTTGCCGGCGCACAGTTTCTGTTCGATCTCCGGCACCTTGCTGTCGGCCTGCAGGCGGGCGACGACGGCGATCACCAGCGGCGCGAAGGTGTAGCGCCCGCGCTCCTTCTCGAGCTTGGCGTCGGACATCTCCGGGTGGTTGCGGATCGCGATCGCGGCCAGCCGCTCGCCGAACGCCAGCTTCGCCTCGCCCTGCAGGCGGATCAGCCGGAACGGCACCAGCTTGCCGTGGTCGGGCACGCGAATCGCCGCCTCCAGCAGTTCATGCAAGGTCGCTTCGTCCGGCGCCGGCTCGCCGAGCTGGCGCGAGGGGACGGAATGGCGTTGCTGGAGCAGGGACAGGGCAGCGGCCATGGAGCGGTTCTTTCGATGGGGGAATGCCCATGCTAGCGGGCGGGCCGATGACGCGCGAACCATCACGCCGACAGCGGCAGCTTGAACGAGCCGGGCAGCAGGGCGGCCACGCTGGTCTGCTGGGTGTCGCCGTGCAGGTTCGCCAGCAGCACCGGCATGGCGTCGTCGCACAGTTCGGACATCACCTGGCGACAGGCGCCGCAGGGGCTGACCGGATTCTCGGTGTCGGCGACCACCGCCAGCGCGGCGAAGTCGCCAGGTCGGCAGCCGGCGGCGATCGCGCTGAACAGGGCGGTGCGTTCGGCGCAGTTGCACAGGCCGTAGGCGGCGTTTTCCACGTTGCAGCCGCTGAAGCGGCGACCGTCGCGGGTGAGCAGGGCGGCACCGACCTGGAAGTGGGAATACGGCGCATAGGCCTGTTCGCGCGCGCTGCGCGCCAGGGTCAGCAGCTCGTCGAAAACGGCGGAAATGGCAGGCATCGGGATCTCCAGCGATGACCCCGGCGCGGCGCTGGCCGCGTATGCCGGCGGACCAGCTTACTCTTTTGCGCCGGCCCGGATCAAAGCCAGCGAGTGCCGCTAAGATGGCCGGACCATTCGAAGGGGATTGACCATGCCGATCACCGTAGCCGCTTTGCGCGAGACTGCCGCCGGGGAGCGGCGCGTGGCGATCACGCCCGAGATGGCGAAGAAGCTGCGCGGCAAGGGCCTGCGCGTGCTGCTGGAGCGTGATGCCGGACGCGCCGCGGGTTTTCCCGACAGCGTCTACGCCGAGGCCGAATTCGCCGATGCCGCCGGGGTGCTGGCGCAGGCGGACGTGCTGGCCTGCGTGCTGCCGCCCGCCGATACGGTGTTCGCCGGCTTGCGCGAGGGCAGCGTGGTGGTCGGCCAGTTGCGCCCGTACGGCGCGGCCGAACGCATCGCCGCGCTGGCCGCGCGCAAGCTCACCGCGTTCTCGCTGGAGCTGTTGCCGCGCACCACCCGCGCGCAGGCGATGGACGTGTTGAGTTCGCAGGCGGCGGTAGCCGGTTATCGCGCGATGCTGATCGCGGCCGAGGCGTCGCCGAAGTTCTTCCCGATGTTGACCACCGCCGCCGGCACGATCCGGCCATCGAAGGTGCTGGTGATCGGCGCTGGCGTGGCCGGCCTGCAGGCGATCGCCACCGCACGCAGGCTCGGTGCGCAGATCGAGGGTTACGACGTGCGCCCGGAGACGCGCGAACAGGTGGAGTCGCTGGGCGCGAAGTTCCTCGACCTCGGCGTCAGCGCCGCCGGCAGCGGCGGCTATGCGCGCGAACTGTCGGCGGAGGAGCGCGCCGCGCAGCAGCAGGCGCTGGCCGATCACCTGAAATCGTTCGACGTGGTGGTCAGCACCGCCGCGGTGCCGGGGCGGCCGGCGCCGAAGATCCTCAGCGCGGCGATGGTCGAAGGCATGAAGCCGGGCGCGTTGGTCGTCGACCTGGCCGCCGAGAGCGGCGGCAACTGCGAGCTGACCCGGCCGGGCGAGCGGGTCGAGCATGGCGGCGTGGTGATCCTGGGCCCGCTGAACCTGCCGGCCGGCGCGCCGCTGCATGCGTCGGAGATGTATGCGCGCAACGTGTTCAACTTCGTCGAGCTGCTGGTGCGCGATGGCGAATTGAAGCCGGATTTCGACGACGAGCTGGTGGCCAAGAGCTGCCTGAGCCACGCCGGCGAGACGCGCTTCGCCGGCTGAATTGCGTAGGGCGGGCACTGCCCGCCGGCTTTTGACGGCAAGAGCGGCGGGCCGTGCCCGCCCTGCAGATCAGGGATGGCCGGGGCCGCCTGGCGGCGGAGGCGGTGGCGGACGGTCGTGACCACGTCGCTCGTCCCAGTGCAGGCGTTCGGCGGGCGGCAGCGAGTGCCATTCGCGGATCAGCCGCTCGCGTTGTGCCGGCGGCAGTTGCTGGAAGCGCTCGAAGGTGGCGTGCAGCTGTTCGCGCTGCTGCGGCGAGAGCTCGTTGAATTTTCGCCGGTTCTCGCGCGCCTGCCGACGCTCGTCCGGTGTCATCTGCTGCCAGCGGGCGATGTGCTGGCGGACTTCCTCACGCCTTTCCGGCGACAGCGTGACCCAGTGCTCGGCCCGCTGCAGCATGCGCGACTGCTTGCGCGGCGACATGCCGTCCCACTCTTTCTGCAGCGGCGCCAGCACGTCGCGCTGGGCCGGGTCGAGGCTGCTCCACGGGCGCGGCGGTGGTGGCGGCATGTCGCCATGGGGCGGCGGTGGGAGCGGTGCGCTCTGCGCGTGCAGCGGCGCCACGGCAACGCTGCCGAGCAGGGCGGCAAGCAGCAGGGGCAGGATCGGGCGGAGGATTCGGGTCATGGCTCAGCGGGTTGCCGTGTGGCTGTCGGTGGAAGCCAGCCAGCCGTAGAAGTCGAGGTTCTGGTAGAGGTTCGGATCGGTCTTGTCGGCATCCGGTGGCAGCTCGCTGTCCAGGTCATCGGCGATGCTGGCGGCGTGCATCGCGCTGGTCGCGTGGTGCTGCGGCAACGGCTGCCACACCATCATCGCGGCCAGCGCGATCGCGGCGAAGGCGCCGGTGGGGATCAGCCAGCGCACGGCGCGGTGTGCGGGCGCACTGGCTGTCTCCAGCGCCTGCCGCCGGGCCGCGCGCAGGCGTCCGGCGGTGGTCGGGTCGATGCGCTGGGCGGCCTCGCGCCAGAGTTCGCGGGCGCGCTGTTCGAAATGTTCGTCGGGCGAAGTCATCGCCAGTCCTCCAGTTGGTCGCGCAGATGGTGCATCGCGCGCGACAGATGGGTTTTCACGCTACCTTCGGAGCAGCCCATGGCGCGGGCGGTTTCGGCCACGTCCAGTCCTTCCAGCATGCGCAGCATGAAGGCCTCGCGCTGGCGCTGCGGCAGCTGCCTGACCGCGGCGGCCATGTCCGCGTACGACTGCACGTCGTGCAGCCGGCCCAGCGGATCCTGGCCGGGGTCTGCCGGCTCCCACGCGGGCAGTTCGTCGCCGTCGTCGTCGCGGCCACCGCCGAGCCAGCCCACCACGATGGAGCGCACCTTGCGGCGGCGCTGCAGGTCGACGACGCGCCGGCGCAGGATGCCCCAGAACAGCGGCGCCCATTCCGCGGCAGGCTTGTCGCGGTAATGCCTGACCAGCCGCAGCATGGCGTCCTGCACGGCGTCCATGGCGTCCTCGCGATGGCGCAGCTGCAGCTCGGCCATGCGGAACGCGCGCCGCTCGACCTGCGCCAGGAACGCATCCAGCGTGGCGGGCGTTTCGCGGGCGTCGCCGAGCAGGTCCGTGTCGAGCGTGCCGGCTACGCTGTTCATGGACTCGTCAGCCGCGGCGTCGGGTGAAGCATCCTCGGGCTCCGTCGGTGGGTTCCCGATGTTCAACGCGGCAGGCTCGCACGGGTTGACCTGCACCCGTATGATGCGGATTCGACGTCCTGGCGGGCGGCTCTCACGGGGGATGGGGTCATGATCGACGGTTTCCTGGCGCTGTATATCTTCATGCTGGCCGCGTTTACCGGCTATGAAATCATCGCGCGGGTGCCGGTAATCCTGCACACGCCGCTGATGTCCGGGTCCAACTTCGTGCACGGCATTGTGCTGGTTGGGGCGATGATCGCGCTAGGCCATGCGCAGACGCCATTCGAGATGACGATCGGCTTCATCGGCGTGCTGCTGGGCGCGGGCAACGCCGCCGGCGGCTACGTGGTGACCGAGCGGATGCTGGAGATGTTCAAGTCCAGCAAGCCGGACGCCGGCAAGGGAGCGAAGTGATGAGCTGGCTGCCCACCGTGATCAAGGCCTGTTATTTCCTCGCCGCGCTGCTGTTCATCCTGGGTCTCAAGCGCATGAGTTCGCCGCGCACCGCGCGCGGCGGCATCGTCTGGGCCGGCTTCGGCATGCTGCTGGCGGTGCTGGCCACGTTCTTCCTGCCGGACATGCACAACCGCGGGCTGATCGTTGCCGCGGTGCTGATCGGCGTAGCCGCCGCCTGGTGGAGCGGCCGCCGCGTGGCGATGACCGCGATGCCGCAGATGGTGGCGCTGTACAACGGCATGGGCGGCGGTGCGGCGGCGGCGATCGGCGCGGTCGAGCTGATCGGCTACGCGCGCGGACTGGGCCTGCTGCATGCGGTGCCGGATACCTCGCCGCTGCGGCCGGAAGCCTGGGCGGTGAACGGCTTGCCGCCCGCGCTATCGCCGACCGAACTGGCGCTGGGCGTTCTCGGCGCGCTGATCGGCGCGGTGAGTTTCTCCGGCTCGCTGATCGCGTTCGCCAAGCTGCAGGGCTGGCTGGACAAGCGCTTCGTGTTCCCCGGCCAGCGCGCGGTGAACCTGTTGCTGCTGGCGGCGGCGGTGATCGTGGGCATCCTGCTCGCGACGAGTCACGCCAGCGTGCCGTTGATTGCGCTGTTCTTCGCGCTGGCGCTGCTGTTCGGCCTGATGATGACCTTGCCGATCGGCGGCGCCGACATGCCGGTGGTGATCTCGCTGTACAACGCGTTCACCGGCCTGGCGGTGGCGTTCGAGGGCTTCGTGCTGGGCAACGAGGCGATGATCATCGCCGGCACCGTGGTCGGCGCAGCCGGTACGCTGCTGACCCAGCTGATGGCCAAGGCGATGAACCGCTCGATCGGCAACGTGCTGTTCGGCAGTTTCGGTGCCGGCGGCGGCGAGGCGCAGGCGATCGAGGGCGCGCAGAAGCCGATCGACGCCAGCGACGCGGCGGTGATGATGGCGTACGCCGAGCGCGTGGTGATCGTGCCCGGCTACGGCCTGGCGGTGGCGCAGGCGCAGCACAAGGTGTGGGAGTTCGCCCAGCTCCTGATCAAGCGCGGGGTGAAGGTCAAGTTCGCGATCCACCCGGTGGCCGGCCGCATGCCCGGGCACATGAACGTGCTGCTGGCCGAGGCCGGCGTGCCGTACGACCTGATCGCCGACATGGACGACATCAACCCGGAATTCCCGGCCACCGACGTGGCGCTGGTGATCGGCGCGAACGACGTGGTCAACCCGCTGGCGAAAACCGATCCGGCGTCGCCGATCTACGGCATGCCGATTCTCGACGTGGGCAATGCGAAACACGTGATCGTGATCAAGCGCGGCAAGGGCACCGGTTTCGCCGGCATCGAGAACGCGCTGTTCTACGCCGACAACACGCGCATGCTGTACGGCGACGGCCAAGCGGCGGTGGGCGAGCTGGTGGCGTCGCTGAAGGAGATCGACGCCTGATCGGCGCTGGGCCGCTTCAACGTCGGCGCGGCTTGCGCCACGCCAGCCACGCGGCCAGCAGCATGCCCAGCACGGCGCAGGCCATGTCTGCGGGCGACAGCGCCATCCGTGCCAGTTGCCACAGCATGCCGACGCCGGCGGTGCGCATCGCCGCGATCAGGCCCATGCCCATGTTGCCGGCGATCAGCACGCCGGCGATCAGCATGTTGACGTAGAACGCGGCCAGCAGGGTGGCGCCTGCCGCCAGCAGCGCCGCGCCGGTGCCGGCCGGGCGCACGCAGGCGCGGATGGTCCAGGCCAGCAGCGCGCCGATCGGCAACGCCAGCCACGGCAGCGGGTGCCGCAGGTACAACGCCGCCACCATCCATACGGCGCCGGCGGCCAGTCCCAGCATGGCGGCGCTGAACAGCACGAACACCGACAGCGATACGGTGCGCACGCTCATCGGCGATGACACGTTAGAGCCTGTTCATGATCTCCAAGTGCCTCGCGCCGGGAGCTGTTTGCGCGCAGGCCAAGGAAGAACGAAGGAGTGGACGTCCGTCCACGACCGAGTGATGACGCCGGCATGCGGGCAAACAGACCCGGCCCTTCGGGTTGCCATCGAGTGGCCGCCATGCGGCAGCGCGCGGCTTGACCTGACGGCCAGTCAGGCGCTGCGCCACGCACTACCACCTGGCGGCCACTCGATGGCAACGCGGGGCACTTGGAGATCATGAACAGGCTCTCGGCAGGGCGCATGCGTTTTTCCGTCGGATAAAGCGGCCATCATAACGTGTCGCCGGCGGGCATCCCTTGAGTTCCGGTGATTCCGGCCTGATCTGGGACAAGCGGTCGCATGCGGCGGGCGGCATAATAGACAACCAGGGTTCGACGCATGGCCGTGCCCGCAGATACAGGATTGGCGTTGGCATGAGTGGTTTCAGTCTGAGCAGCGAACCTTTCACCCTGGTGCGTGATTGCAGCGCCGTGATGGTGCCGCAAGGCGACGTGGTGACCCTGCCGGCCGGCCAGATCGGCTACATCACGCAGGCGCTGGGCGGCAGCTTCACCGTCTACGTGGAAGGCAACCTGTTCCGCATCGCCGGCGACGACGCCGACGCCCTGGGCAAGGAACGACCGGCGCCGATCGAGGTGCCGGCGGACGCCACCGACGCGGACGTGGAAAAACTGGCGTGGGACCAGTTGCGCACCGTGTTCGATCCGGAGATCCCGGTGAACGTGGTCGAACTGGGGCTGGTCTACGACCTCAGCCTGGAGCAGACCGAATCCGGCGAGCGCAAGGTCTACGTGAAACTCACCCTGACCGCGCCCGGCTGCGGCATGGGCGACATCCTGGTCGACGACGCACGCACCAAGCTGGAGATGATTCCCACGGTGGTCGAGGCGGATGTGGACCTGGTGTTCGACCCGCCGTGGAGCCATTCGATGATGTCCGACGCGGCGAAGCTCGAAACCGGCATGCTCTGAGCTGCCGTGGTGCCTGTTGCCGGGAACTTCCCGACCGCGCATTCCCTCCGTTCCGACATGACGGTCGATCACGACACGTGACTTCGTGCACGCGGCTGCGTATCGCACGCACCGCCACTTTTCCTTCGCGCGTCACTCACGTCCGTGACGACGCAGACCCCGCGTCCTGTGACTGCCGTCACCTTGCGTAGGAAAAAATCAGATTGTTGCGATTCGTCGCAAGGAATAACGTAACCGGATTCGTCATCGGGGAGGTTGACGGATGATCCTTTGGCGGCCTGATCGCCGTCTTGCAGTTACGCGTCCACGCGCTGCCCGTGCAATGGAATGCCAGGGGGAGGCAGTCGATCCGGACGTAGTTTGGGATCGCTAGACAGCACACGAATAAAAGGGGCCGTGCCTCGCACGGCAATTCTTGCATGGGGTCCACGCGGCCGCATCGGGCTCGTTTGTCCCCAAAAAATAGCGTCTAGGAGTTTTCAATGCCCAATCATTACCGTCTGAAATTGCTGGTTGCCGCGATCGGCATGGCCACCGCGTCGGTGGCCACCGCCGCCAACACGAAAACCTTGCATGCACAGGATCTCGGTGCGGTGCCGGCCAGTTCGCTGGCCGCCCACCTGAACCTTGGCCAGGACATGTCGCTGGTGCCGCGCAGTTCGGTGGCCATCCCCGGCGGGCGCAAGGTCGTGCGCCAGCAGCAGATGTTCCGCGGCGTGCCGGTTTACGGCCGCAGCATTGCCGTGGTGCAGGATGCCAATGGCAATGCGCTGCGTGCCACGGGCGAACTGATGCAGGACGCCCAGCTCGGCCTGGCCTCGGTCGCGCCGAAGCTGTCCGCCGCCCGCGCCATCGCGGCGCTGCAGTCGCATGCGCACACCACCCTGATCGGTGGCGCCGCCATCAGCAACCAGATGACCGACCTGTTCGTATATCCGCAGGACAACGGCGCGGCACGCCTGGTCTACCGCGTGTCCTACTTCGTCGGCGGCGCGAATCCGTCGCGCCCGACCGCGATCGTCGACGCCAACACCGGCGAGGTGATCCGCAGCTGGAACGGCCTGACCGATGCTTCCGCCACCGGCCCCGGTGGCAACACCAAGACCGGCAAGTACCTCTACGGCACCGACTACGCCGCGCTCGACGTGACCCAGTCCGGCAGCACCTGCACGCTGGTCAACACCAACGTCAAGACCTACAACCTCAACCACGGCACCAGCGGCGGTTCGGTGGTCAGCTTCACCTGCCCGAACAGCGACACCGACGCGATCAACGGCGCCTACTCGCCGGTCAACGACGCGCATCATTTCGGCGGCGTCGTGCATGACATGTACACCGCCTACACCGGCGCGCCGCCGTTGAGCATCCAGCTGGTGATGAAGGTGCACTACAAGTCGAACTACGAGAACGCGTTCTGGGACGGCAGCGCGATGTACTTCGGCGACGGCGCCAGCACGTTCTACCCGCTGGTGTCGCTGGACGTGACCAGCCACGAGATCAGCCACGGCTACACCGAGCAGAACTCGGGCCTGGAGTACAGCGGCCAGTCCGGCGGCATGAACGAGGCGTATTCGGACATCGCCGGCGAAGCGGCCGAGTTCTACGACCGTGGTGCGGCGGACTTCCTGGTCGGGCGCGATATCGTCAAGACCAGCGCCGGCATCGGCGACGCGCTGCGCTACATGTGCAACCCGCCGCAGGACGGCGGCTCGATCGACAACGCGGCGAACTACACCTCCAGCCTCGACGTGCATTATTCGAGCGGCGTGTACAACAAGGCGTTCTGCCTGCTGGCCAAGACCGCGGGCTGGGACGTGAAGAAGGCGTTCCAGGCCTTCGCGCTCGCCAACAAGTCGTACTGGACGACCACGTCCACCTTCAACTCCGGCGCCTGCGGCGTGCAGTCGGCGGCGAGCGACCTGGGCTACAACGCGAACGACGTGATCGCCGCCTTCACCGGCGTGGGCGTGAGCTGCTCGGGCGGTGGCGGCGGCGGTACCACCACCGAGCTGCAGAACAACGTGGGCGTCACCGGCGTGGCCGCGGCTTCGGGCGGCGACAACGACTACTTCATCACCGTGCCGACTGGCGCCAGCAACCTGGTGATGTCGATCTCCGGCGGCACCGGCGATGCCGACCTGTACACCAAGTTCGGCAGCGCGCCGACCACCAGCAGCTACGACTGCCGCCCGTACAAGGCCGGCAACTCGGAAAGCTGCACCGTGGCCGCGCCGAGTGCGGGCAAGTACTACCTCAAGGTGCACGGCTACTCGGCGTACTCCGGCGTCACCGTCAAGGCGTCCTACAGCACCGGTGGCGGCGGTACCGGCGGCCTGCAGGATGGCGTGCCGGTGACCGGCCTGGCCGGTTCGACGGGCCAGGAGCTGAGCTACACGGTGACGGTGCCGACGGGCAGCAACCTGTCCATCGCGATCTCCGGCGGCACGGGCGATGCGGACCTGTACGTGAAGAAGGGCTCCGCCCCGACCACCAGCAGCTACGACTGCCGCCCGTACCGGACCGGCAATGCGGAAACCTGCTCATTCAGTGCGGCCTCGGGTACCTATTACATCAAGGTACGCGGCTACACGTCCTTCTCGGGCGTGTCGCTGGTGGCCAACTGGTAAGCCCCCTGACGGGTCAGGGATGACCCGCCGTTTTTCCCAAGGAGCAGTGGCTGCAACGCGGGCCCGGTCGAATCGACCGGGCCCGTTTTTCATGCGTGGAAGTCAGCCGGCGACTTCCTCGAAGCGGTTGGCGTCGCGGTTCTTGCGCACCTTGGCCGGGTCCCACACGCGGCCGTTCATGGTGATGTAGACGCCGTCGGGCAGGGTCTGTACCGCGGCCACCGCGCAGCCGATGTTGAACACCGCGTCGGAACCCTGGAAGCGCGCCGGGTTCAGCGCGCCGGTCAGCACGATCACCTTGCCCTTGATGTCGGCCAGTTCGCGCGCGGTCTCGACCATGGTGTCGGTGCCGTGGGTGATCAGCACGTGGCGGTGCGGCTGCGCCTCGATCGTCGAGCGCACCAGCGCCCGGTCTTCGGCGCCCATGTGCAGGCTGTCCTTGCGCAGGATCGGGATCACGTCGAACTGGAACGCCACGCCGAGCTGGCCGAGGATCTCGCCGATCTGCGGCGCGCCGATCTTGTAGTCCGACTTGTCGTCGAAGTAGATCTTGTCGATGGTGCCGCCAGTGGTGACGATGGTCAGGTGCTGCATGTCGGTGGGCCGTGGGAGAGTCACGGCATTTTAGCCCGTGCGGGTGCGGATCGGTGGCGCGGCGCGTCAGCCCAGCAGCAGGGCGGTGTTGTCGGCGTCCGGTGCGACCAGCCGGTCGAGACCCAGTGCGACGAAGCGATGCCGCGCCGCCGCCGGGCGTTCGTCGCCCTGGTGGCTCGACCAGGTGGCCTGGCGCGCCAGCAGCGCCGCTGCGGCGCAGCGCGCGAGGGTGAAGGCGAGGCCGCGCGCGCCGGCTTCCAGCGTGTCGCGCGCGGCCGCGTGCTGGTCGAGCCAGCGCGCCGCGGCGTCCAGCGTCTGCCGAATCGCGCTGGCCGCGTGCATGTCGTCGTTGCCGTCCAGCCAGCCCGCGCAGGCCGTGCGCAAGGCGCCCAGGCTGTCGCCGGCCAGCGCGCGCAGGCTGTCCAGCGACAGCACGTTGGTGGTGCCTTCCCAGATCGCGTACACCTGCGCGTCGCGCAGCAGCTGCGGCAGGCCGGTGTCCTCGATGTAGCCGGCGCCGCCAAAGCACTCCAGCGCCTCCGAGCACATCTGTACCGCCAGCTTGCCGGTCCACAGCTTGGCCAGCGGCGTGAGCAGGCGCAGCAACGCGGCCTCGTGCGGCAACGCCGCACCGTGCTCGACCCGGCCCAGCAGTTGCGCGATCTCGAACGCCAGCGCGAAGGCGCCCTCGAACTCGGCCTGCATGTCGGCCAGCGTCTGCGCGTGCAACGGCTGCTCGATCAATGGACGGCCAAACGCGCGCCGGCGCTCGGCGAAGTCGCGCGCCAGGCTGAGCGCGCGGGCCATGCTGGCGACCGCGCAGACCGCGTTCCAGGTGCGCGTGACGTTGAGCATCGGCGCCACCTGGCGCACGCCATTGGCAAGCTCGCCCAGCGGCCACGCGGGCAGGCCGTCGAGATGGATTTCCGCGGTGGGCAATTCCTGCGTGCCGAGCTTGTCCTTCAAGCGGTCGATCACCAGTTCGCTCTTGCGTCGCGCGCCGTCCATCGTCTCGACGTAGAACAGCGCCAGCGCCGCGGTGCCCGCGGCCGCCGCGCCGTCGGGCCGCGCCAGCGCCAGCGCCGCCTCGCCGACCACCGCCGAGCTGAACCACTTGCGCCCGTACAGGCGCCATTGCCCGGCGGCATCCTGCCGCGCGACGGTTTCGGTATGGCCGACATCGGAGCCGCCGGCGGTCTCGGTCATCCACTGGCCGCTGAGCCAGAAGGTGGCCGGATCGCGGCTGAGGAAATGCGGCAGCACGCGCTCGATCAGCTCGCGGTTGCCGGAGGCCTTGATCGCGGTGGCGGCGCCGTCGGTCATCGCCAGCGGGCAGGTGTAGAACTCGCTGGCGAGGTGATACAGGTAGACGCGGGCGAATTCCTCCAGCCGCCCGTACGCGCTGTCGCCGTGGCCGGCGGCCAGCACGGCATGCCGCGTCGTCAGCGCCGCGCCTTCCTGCCACGCCGGCGTCAACTCGATGCGGTCCACGCGCCGGCCCCAGGCGTCCCACTGCGTCAGTATCGGCTTGCGCCGTGTCGTGGTGCATGCGCGCTGCCATGCCATCTGCGCGTAGTCGCCCAGCGCATCGAGATCGGCATCCAGCGCCGCGCGGCGCTCCGCCGGCAGCGCACGGTCGAGCAAGGCCAGCAGCGCACGGTCGCTGCGATACGGGTGCGGCAGTTGCGGCGGATCCTGCAGGAAGGCCATGGCGCGCTCCATCCAGAGTCGAGGTGTCGAGTATAGGCACGCGGGCATTCGGCGCGTTGCGCTGGCATCATCGAAAACCACTTCCCCAGCGCAGGCGCTACCCATGCGATTTTCCGAAGCGATGCAGACGGTCACGCGTCATGGCGACGGCTGGCAGGCCACCGTCAGCGAGGACTGGCTGCAGGGGCGCAGCGCCTTCGGCGGCCTGCAGGCGGCACTGGCGCTGCGCGCCATGCGCGAGCTGGTGCCGGCGGACATGCCGCTGCGCACCCTGCAAGTGACGTTCATCGCGCCGGTGCCGGCCGGCAGCGTGGCCATCCGCGCGCGGCTGCTGCGCGCAGGGCGCAGCGCCATCCAGGTCGAGGCCAGCCTGTGCGACGGCGAGCAGACGCTGTGCCGGCTGCTCGGCGTATTCGGCAATGCGCGCCCCTCGGCGCTGGACTTCCAGCCCGAACAACCACCCGTCGTGGCGGTGACGCCGCAGGAACTGCGCTACGCCGAAGGCCGCATGCCCGCCTTCACCCAGCACTTCCGCGCCAGCTGGTTGCGCGGCGACCTGCCGTTCAGCGGCGGCCACCAGCGCGACAACGTACTTCGACTTTCCCTGCGCGACGACGGCCCGCCCGACGAAACCCATGTACTCGCCTTCGCCGACTTCATCCCGCCGATTGCCCTGTCGATGTTCGCCGCGCCCACCCCCGGCAGCTCGCTCACCTGGATGCTCGAACTGCTGCGCGACCGCTACGACGACCTGGGCCTGGACGACTGGCGTGTCGATGCCGAACTCATTGCGGCTCGCGATGGCTACACCAATCAGAGCGTGAGGCTGTGGGGGCCGGGTGGGGAGGCGGTGGCGTTGAGTCGGCAGAGCATGGTGGTGTTCGGGTGAAGGGACTACAGTTCTTCGCATACCGATGTTCGGATGGTGCTGGCCTACGAACAGACGATGCGGAATTGGGCAGGCCATTGATCTTGGTAGGCCGATGCGCTGGAAGGAGAATGCATCGAGCGGGATAGGCTGCAGGTTAGACTGCATTTGAAATCTACATAGCGTTAGCTACGCAAGGGGCGCCAGGATGCGAAAATTTTTACCCGGATTGTTTGTAGCTGCATCGTTCGCCATCGGGGCCCTTTTCATCTACATGTCTACCGTGCGAGCTCTCACAACTCTGGAAAACTCCTTTTTCCAGATGTTTACTCTTTCTGCTGGGCTGATCGGATCGTACTTCCTTGGAAGGGAAAGCGCTGCGCAGAATGCGAAGGAACTAATGAAGCCACACGCAAGATCAGCCTTTAGAAGACTTGTGGCGCTATATAGAGGCCTATCTCGTATTGATGGGGAGATTCAAGTATCGCGCCTCAGCCTTTCAACAGATGAGTATCTCAATAGTTGCCTCGGCAAGTTGGAAGGCATGGTAACCGAGCAGATTGCAACCGCCGCCGACGCGCTCGAAGACTGGAATGATATTGTTCCTGAAGATGTTCAGGAGCTAAAGCAAAAACTTGAAGCTATTAATCAGGCAGAACGCAACGATGACTAACATCAAAGGGAAGGTCGCGAAGATATTAAATTCCAGAGAGCTTGTTATTAATATTGGCTCCGATAAAGGTGTGACTGATGGAATGATTTTTAATGTTCTAGATCCATCAGGGGAGAATATCAAAGACCCTGACACGGGGATGGCGCTCGGATCTTTACGCAGAACAAAGCTTCAGGTCAAAGTTAGTGACGTTCACAACAATATGGCGGTCGCGATAACCTTTAAGAGGACGACTCACCACATCGGAAGAACTGCAATTCCAACTCTTGGAAGTGAATTTTCCGCCATTGCAAAATGGCTTGATGTTCAGCGCACCGTCGTTAAACAAGAAACATTAAAAAAGCCTGACGAGGTATATGATCCACTTGAAGAAAAGGATAGTTATGTAAAAGTTGGTGATATTGTTGAGCTAGCCCAGCCAACAGATAGTGAGTAGAGACAGAACAACTGATGGTATAGTCAAGCGCACAGCGCCGCCGCTTAATTCCATTGCTAGGTGATCATGTCTGCCGAAGATTCCACTTCAGAATCACAGCCCGAGCGCCCTTCGCTGAAACGGCTTCGGCAAGTCGTGTCACTAGGGGGGCTTCTTCTTGCGCTAACCCATATCCTCTGGCCCAAGTTGGCAATTGATGCAATTGCACTGGTGCTTATAGTCATAGCGATTCTTCCTTGGCTGTCACCGCTCGTGAAGTCGCTTGAGCTTCCGGGCGGCTGGAAACTAGAGTTCCAAGAACTACAGAAAGCTGCTTCGAGAGCGGAGACAGCTGGCCTGCTGGCGGCGGAACCAAACGAACCAGAGGTATTGTTTTCGTTTCAATCCATTGCGAACCGAGATCCTGTCTTGGCGCTCGCTGGCCTGCGAATTGAGATTGAAAAGCGACTGGCGTTGCTCGCCGAAGCCCACAGCTTAAATTCTGGCCGACGGTCACTCGGCGTCGGTCAATTGCTCAGGCTCCTTGCGCAAGCAGAGGTGCTAACGAACGAGGAGCGTTCGATTCTGGCCGACATGGTTAATCTGCTCAATTCAGCAGTACACGGTGCTGACGTTGATCCGCGCGCAGCGACATGGGCAATAGATGTTGGGCCTCGACTTCTCACATCGCTTGACGAGAGAGTGAAAGAGGCTATGCAGCTGAATTTTCGTTCAAGCGGAGCGCCTCCAGTGCTCGCTTAACTCTGGCATTGAACGGTCACCTGCCAATGTCATTAGCACCGGCGCCACACCTACACCCCATCCTCCTCTCCCTACATCGCCCATCGCTCCAACCCCACGTCATCTCATTGCTACGCTCCCTACGCCGCCAGCTGGGCGGCTTTTTTCTTGATGCGAAGGAGCGTTTCATGAGCAATGACAATCGTATTTCCGCCGTGCTGTCGGATGAGGATGTGGCGACGGTGCAGGGGGCGTTGACGGCGATCCGCGGGGCGCTACCGTTTCTGGTGACGCTGTCAGTGCAGGAGCGGCGCGAGTTGCCGAAGATGGGGCCGAAGTCGATCGGCTTCGACGAGAAGTGCACGACCTACATGGGCAACCGGGCGGAGTTCGTGCCGGGTTTCGTGGAGCTGGCCGAGGTGCAGAAGGATCGCACCCTGCGCGCCCAGTTGCTGCGCTTTGCGGCGGAGCTGCAGACGTTGGCGACCAGCGTGGACGACACCGTGCAACTGGTATCCAGCGAGGTATGGATGGCCGACCTGGCCTACTACCAGAGCGTGCGCGAGGCGGCGCATCGCAGTCGCGCCGGCGCGCAGGATATCTACGACGACCTGCGCCAGCGCTTCCCCGGCACCCGCGCCAGCCAGGCCACGCCGGAGCCGGCAACCGCCTGAGCGGCCGAGCCCGGCGGGCAGCGCCAGCCGCTTCCCGCCGGGTGTCGAATGCCCGACGCCGGGTATCAGGCGGTCGGCGCCGGGTAGCGCGCTATCCCCGCCGATAGTGCGGCAGTCGCCGCCGACGCTTCGACTATCCCCGCCGAGGGCGGCACACTCGGCGTCGAGCGTTCACTACTCCCCGCCGGATGTCGGCACGTCGCCGTCGATGGTTCTTGCATCCCCGCCGACTGGCGCGCAGTCGGCGCCGACGGTTTCAGTATCGGCGCCGGCTATCAGGCACTCGGCGCCGGGCGATGGACACTCGCGGTCGACTGCCGACACACTCGGCGTCCATGTCACGAAGTGCGATGCCGGCCTGCGCCGGCATGACGGGGTGAGGGTGACATGATGATGTGCGAAGAGCGGGTTATTCGAGGCTCCCTGAAGCTTGCAACGCCCGGCAAACGCCTCAGCGCGACGGCGGTGCGCCCGTTTGATCGGTGCGCCGCTTCACCCCGGCGCCCAGCGCCGCGATCAGCAATACGGTCAGCACGATCTCTGCGATCGCCAGCCAGCGCTCGCCCGCCGAACCCCATGCCTCGGACACGCCGTGGCAGAAGTAGAACAGGCTGAGGATGCCGACCCAGAGCAGGGCGCGGCGCACGTCGCGGATGGCGAGCAGGGGCAGCAGCAGCGGGATGACGGTGATCGCCAACAGCAGGGTCAGCGGCATGCTCTGCGGCGGCACCAGCCAGGCATGCCAGGCGAGTTGCAGCACGACGAGCAAGGCCCAGGCGACCAGGCCGACGCGATAAACGGGAAGGATGGGTGCGCGCGTGGCGGCGGTCATGGCGTATCCGCCAGGCGACGGGCCACTTCGGCCAGGCGCCGGCCCAGCGCGCGGGCCAGTTCGCGTTCGTGTTCGCTGATCGGGTTGTCGCCCTTGGCGCCGGCGACGTGGCTGGCGCCGTACGGGGTGCCGCCGCTTTGCGTGGCGGTCAGTGCCGGCTCGGTGTACGGCACGCCGAGCAGCAGCATGCCGTGATGCAACAGCGGCAGCGCCATCGAGAGCAGGGTGGATTCCTGGCCGCCGTGCATGGTGCTGGTCGAGGTGAACAGCGCCGCGGGCTTGCCGACCAGCGCGCCGCTGGCCCATTCGGCGCCGGTGGTGTCGAGGAAATATTTCAGCGGCGCGGCCATGTTGCCGAAGCGGGTGGGGCTGCCCATGGCGAGTGCGACGCAGTCGAGCAGGTCCTGCTTCTGTACGTACGGCGCGCCGTCCTCGGGTTCCGGCGGCTGTGCGACTTCGGTGACCGGCGCCACCGGCGGCACCTGGCGCAGGCGCGCGCGCATGCCGGGCACTTCCTCGATGCCGCGGGCGATCAGGCGGGCCAGCTGGGCGGTGTGGCCGCTGCGGCTGTAGTACAGGACCAGGATCTCGTGGTTCATGTGGCGTCGACTCGGGCGTTTGAGGCATTCACGGCCAATACGCTAGTGTACCGGCCGGTACCCACGATGTTGGCGGTCCGCCCGGGCCGCCAGTGAAAGGACAGCGATGATCCGGCGTTTCAACCGCGAGCGCACGAAGAGCTTCAGCCGCTTCATCTGGCAGCGCTTCGTCGACGACAAGTGCTTCGAGACGGCGGGTGCGCTGTCGTACACCACCCTGGTCTCGCTGGTGCCGCTGACGGTGGCGGTGTTCGCGATGTTCTCGGCGTTCCCGGTGTTCCAGCCGGCGCGCGACACGCTGATCAACTTCGTGTTCAACAATTTCGTGCCGTCGACCGGCGAGGCGGTGCAGGCGACCATGCTGGGGTTTGCGGCGAATGCCAGCAAGCTCACCGGCATCAGCATCCTGGTGATGCTGTTCAGCGCGCTGTCGATGATGATCAGCATCGAGGACCGGCTGAACCGGATCTGGCGCGTGCACCAGCCGCGCAGCTGGGGCTCGCGCCTGCTGCTGTACTGGGCGGCATTGACGCTGGGGCCGATCCTGGTGGTCGGCGGCATCGCGGTGACCTCGTACGTGACCGCGGCGCCGCTGCTGCACAGCGCCGCCGACCAGCTCAGCGGCGTCACCCAGAGCCTGCTGGGCACGCTGCCGTTCCTGGTGACGTTCTTCACGCTGTGGCTGATGTATGCGGTGATCCCGAACTGCAAGGTGTCGCGCCGCGACGCGGCGATCGGCGCGCTGCTCGGCGCGGTGCTGTTCGAGATCGCGCGCTGGGGTTTCGGCCAGTTCGTGCAGCAGGCGCAGACCTACCAGCAGATCTACGGCGTGCTGGCGGCGATCCCGATCTTCCTGCTGTGGATCTACCTGTCGTGGGTGATCGTGATCCTGGCCGCGTCGATCGCCGCCTCGGCGTCCGCGTTCGAATACCACGCACCGATGCAGACGCTGCCCGAAGGCGCCGAGTTCCTCGGGCTGCTGGTGGTGCTGCGGCATTTCGTCGAAGCCCAGCGCAGCGGCGACTGCGTGGACCCGGCCGACCTGCGCGTGCGCGAGCCGTACCTGCGCAGCGCGCTGATCGCCGCCTACATCGATGACCTGCAGCAGGCCGACCTGATCCAGCGCGGCGAAGCCGGCGGCTGGCTGCTGTGCCGCAGCCTGGACAGTACCGACCTGCTGCGCGTGTACCGGCATACCAGCTATCGTCTGCCGCTGCAGCCGGTGGACGAGGCGGCCGCGCTGGGCATCGCGCTGCCGCCGGAGCTGCTGGCGATGCTGGCCGAACTGGCCGCCGCGCTGCAGGCGAAGCTGGGCGCCCGGCTCGACCAGATCTATCCCCCTGCCGCCGACCCGGCGGCTGACACCGAGGAACTCCCCGCATGACCCTGTTCTCCTTCCTGTCGCGCCCGGCGGCCGTGCTCGCCGTGGCGCTCGCGTTTGCCATGCCCGTGCAGGCGGCGATGCCGGCGCAGCCGACCCTGCACGTCACCACGCTGGACGGCAAGACGTTCGACCTGGCCGCGCAGCGCGGCAAGTGGGTGATCGTCAACTACTGGGCGACCTGGTGCGTGCCGTGCATCAAGGAGATGCCGGACATCTCGCGCTTCGTCACCGCGCACAAGAACGTGGCGGCGATCGGGCTGGCCTACGAGGACAGCGAGCCGGCCGACATCAAGGCGTTCCTGGCCAAGCACCCGGTGGCGTACCCGATCGCCCAGGTCACCCTGGATCAGCCGCCGAAGGATTTCGACGAGCCGCGCGGCCTGCCCACCACCTACCTGATCAGCCCCGACGGCAAGGTGGCCAAACACATCGTGGGGCCGGTGACCGAGGCGTCGCTGGAAGGCCTGATCGGAGCCAAGTGATGGCAGCCGCGCGGTTCATCGTCAGCGGTCGGGTGCAGGGCGTGTTCTATCGCGCCAGCGCCCGCGGGCAGGCGCTGGCGCTCGGGGTGGCCGGGTATGCGAAAAATCTGCCGGACGGCAGCGTCGAGGTGCTGGCCAGCGGAACGGCGGAGGCGCTCGATGCGCTCGAGCGCTGGCTGCGGCGGGGACCGCCGGCGGCACGGGTCGAAACGGTCAGCCGCGAGGACTTGCCGGAGCAGGATCTGCACGGCTTCCACACCGGCTAGAACGTATCGGGCACCCACGGCGCCCGGTCGGTGACGTGCTCGGTCTTCGGCTTGCCCTTGAGCTTGGGCAGTTTCACCGCGGGGACCGCTTCGTCGTGCAACGGCAGCTGTTGCAACAGGTGGCGGATCAGGTTGATCCGGCCGCGCTTCTGGTCGTTGAAATCGACCACGAACCAGGGCGCGTGGTCGCGCTGCGTGCGCTCGATCATCACGTCGCGCAGCCGGCCCATCTCGGCGTACTTCTGCCGCGCGACCAGGTCCACCGGCGAGAGCTTCCAGCGTTTCAGCGGATCGTCGGCACGCTCGGCGAAGCGCTTCTCCTGCTCGGCCTGGTCCACCGCGAGCCAGTACTTGATGAGGATGATGCCGTCGTCGGCGAGCAGCTTTTCGAACGCCGGCACCGCGTCGAGGAAGGCTTCGTATTGCGTGCTGCTGCAGAAGCCCATCGCCGGTTCCACCACCGCGCGGTTGTACCAGCTGCGGTCGAACAGCACGAACTCGCCGGCGCCGGGCAGGTGGGCGACGTAGCGCTGGAAGTACCACTGGGTGGCTTCGGCCTCGCCGGGTTTGGGCAGGGCCACGATGCGATAGCCGCGGGTGTCCAGGCTCTCGGTGATGGCCTTGATGGTGCCGCCCTTGCCGGCGGCGTCGCGGCCTTCGAAGATCACCAGCAGCCGTTTGCCGCTGCTGCGCAGGCCGTGCTGCAGCCGCACCAGGTCGAGCTGCAACTCCTTCATCGCCTTGCGGTAGCGCTTGCCCATGGGGTTCTCCAGCTTGCAAACCTCTGCACCTCAAACCTCTCCACCTCGTCATTCCGGCGAAGGCCGGAATCGCATTTCGGCTTTCGCACATCGCAAGAGCGATTCCGGCCTTCGCCGGAATGACGACAAGGGGAGGGGTGGCCGCAGGGTAATCCAGCCTGCCGTGACGGTGTTGTCAGGCCGTGCCGAGCGCCTGCAGCAGGTCGGCCTGGTGTTCGCGGGTCAGCGTGTCGATCAGTTCACCCAGGTCGCCCTGCATGATCTCGGGCAGGCGGTACAGGGTGAGGTTGATGCGGTGGTCGGTGATCCGGCCCTGCGGGTAGTTGTAGGTGCGGATGCGCTGGCTGCGGTCGCCGGAGCCGACCTGCAGGCGGCGCTCCTGCGCCTGCGCCGCGTTCTGCTTGCCCTGCGCCTCGTCGAGCAGGCGCGCCTTGAGCAGGCTCATCGCGCGGGCGCGGTTCTTGTGCTGGCTGCGCTCTTCCTGGCACTCCACCACGGTGCCGGTGGGCAGGTGGGTGATGCGGATCGCCGAGTCGGTCTTGTTGACGTGCTGGCCGCCGGCGCCGGAGGCGCGGAAGGTGTCGACCTTGAGGTCGGCCGGGTTGATCTCGATCTCGTCGATCTCGTCCAGTTCCGGCAGGATCGCCACGGTCGCCGCCGAGGTGTGGATGCGCCCCTGCGACTCGGTTTCCGGCACGCGCTGCACGCGGTGCGTGCCCGATTCGAACTTCAGCCGCGAGTACGCGCCCTTGCCCTCGACGCGGGCCACGATCTCCTTGTAGCCGCCATGCTCGCCGGCATGCTCGCTCAGCACCTCGACGTGCCAGCGGCGGTTCTCGGCGTAGCGCAGGTACATGCGGAACAGGTCGCCGGCGAAAATCGCCGCCTCGTCGCCGCCGGTGCCGGCGCGCACTTCGAGGTACAGGTTGGCCTCGTCGCGCGGGTCCTTCGGCAGCAGCAGGAGCTGCAGTTCGTCGTCGAGGTCGAGCAGGCGCCGCTCCAGCCGGCGCACGTCGTCGACCGCCATCTCGCGCAGCTCGGGATCGTCCAGCATCGCGCGGGTTTCGGCCAGCTCGCGCTCGGCCTGGTCGTGCTCGCGCAGCGAGGCGGCGACCGGTTCGAGCTGGGCGTATTCCTGCGACAACTCGCGGAAGCGCGTGTTGTCGGCGAGCACCTCGGGCTGCGACAGCAGCAGGCCGATTTCCTCATGGCGCTCGGCCAGTGCCTCGAGCTTGCGACGGATCGAAGGAGTCATGGGATGGGAGACACGTGGCGAGAGATGAGTGGCAAAGCAGGAGCGGCTTCACCGCGGTGACCGGGACACGACGAGCGGCAGCCAGCCGCACTCGCTACTCGCCCCGCGTCCCGGCCTCTTCTTCGTCCAGCCCGTACAGCCGGCCGGCGGCGTGCAGCAGGTCGAGATCGCCGCTCAGCGCGGCTTCGCGCAGGCGCGCGCTGGGGTGGTGCAGCAGCTTGTTGGTCAGCGTGTTGGCGAGGAAGGCCAGCGCCTCGTCGGGCGACTTGCCGTGAGCCAGCATCGCGCGGGCCTTGCCCAGCACTTCGTCGCGATAGACCTCGGCATGCTGGCGCATGTCGACGGCCGGGTTCTTCAGGGTCAGCGCGCGGCGCCAGGCCATGTAGCGCTCCACCTGCAGGTCGATGATCGCCTCGGCCTCGTGCGCGGCGGCGGCGCGCGAGCGCAGGTTGTCGTCGATCACCTGGCGCAGGTCGTCGATGCCGTAGAGGTAGACGTCGGGCAGCTCGCCCACGCCGGCCTCGATGTCGCGCGGCACCGCGATGTCGACCATGAACATCGGCTTGCGTTTGCGCGCGGCCATCGCCTGCTCGACCATCGCACGGGTCACGATCGGCTGCCGCGCGGCGGTGGAGGAAATCACGATGTCGGCTTCGGCCAGGTGCTGCGGCAGATCGGCCAGCGCGATCGCGTAGCCGCCGTGGCGGCCGGCCAGTTCCTGCGCGGTTTCCGGCGTGCGGTTGGCCACGATCAGCCGGCGCACCTGCTTCTCGGCCAGGTGCCGCGCGGCCAGTTCGATGGTGTCGCCGGCGCCGATCAGCAGTACGCAGGCGTGCTTCAGGTCGGTGAACACCTGCTCGGCCAGGCGCACCGCGGTGAACGCGACCGATACCGTGTGCGCGCCGATGCGGGTGTCCGTGCGCACCCGCTTGGCCACCGCGAAGGTGTGCTGCAGCAGGCGGTCCATCGGCGCCTTCAGCGACTGCGCGTCGCGCGCGAGCTGGTAGGCGTCCTTCACCTGGCCGAGGATCTGCGGCTCGCCCAGCACCATCGAGTCCAGCCCGGTGGCGACGCGGAACATGTGACGCACGGCCTCGTCCTCGTCGTGCCGGTACAGGAACTCATCCAGCTTGCCGGGGGTCAGATGGTGGTGACGATTCAACCATGCCTGCGGGATGTCCTCCGCGCCTGCCGCGACGCCGACGTACAGCTCGGTGCGATTGCAGGTGGACAGGATCATCGCCTCCTCCACGCCGGGTTCGCGCGCCAGCTCGTGCAGGGCCTCGCCCGCGGCGTCCGCATCGAACGCCACCTGTTCGCGCAGGCTGACCGGCGCGGTGAGGTGATTGAGCCCGAGGGCGATCAGCGGCATGGTGGCGGGAACATCTCGGCGGCAGGGGTTCGGCGGCGTAGGCTAAGCTTGGCGCAACGTCGCCAGATGGTGACTCGCGCAACCAGAACGGGCATGTGAATGGAGAGTAGTGTGCGGAGCGGTGCGGGCAAGTTCAAGCAACTGCGGCATTTTACGGCAGTAACGACGCTGGCGCTGGGTCTGGTCGCCTGTGCCGGCGCGCCACTGCGTTCCGCCCCGAAAACGGCCTCTTCGCCGCAACCGCTGGCGCGGTTGACGGTGGTCACGCCGGATGCCGACCACGACGTGCTGGCGCAGTTGCTGGCCGGCGAGATGGCGCTGACCCGCACCGACCTGAAGGCCGCGTCCGGCCATTACGACAAGGCGATGGCCTTGAGCAACGACCCGCAGGTGGCCGAGCGTGCCGCCGGGCTGGCGATTGCCGTGCATGACGGCGCCGCCGCCCAGCGCGCCCTGGATCGCTGGCAGGCGCTGGGTGCCAAGCCCGCCGCGATGGCCCAGGCCCGGGCGCAGCTGGCGCTGGACCGCGGCGATGCCACCGAGGCGCGACGCCAGCTGGAACTCTTGATCGGCAGCGGCGACAAGGACGCCTGGCGCCAGTTCGGCCGCGTGCTGGTGGGTGCCCGCGACCAGGCCCAGGCGGCCCGCCTGCTGGAGGCACTGGCCACGCCGCAGCGCCTGCCCGGCGATGCCCACGCGTGGCTGGCGATGAGCGAGCTGGGCGATCAGTTCGGCCGGCACGCCTATGCCGTGCAGATCGCCGACGCCGCGATGCGGCACTTCAAGAGCGCCGAGACCTATGCCTGGGCGGCGCAGATGAAGTTCAAGGACGGCGACCACGACGGTGCCCGCGCGCTGCTGCAGAAGGCGCTGGCGAAGGACCCGCAGAATGCCCAGCTGCGCCTGGCCTATGCCGGCATGCTCAGCCAGGCCGGCGACTATGCCGGCGCCAGCAAGCTGTTGGCGCATGGTCCGCAGAACGCCGACATCTATGCCATGCGTGCCGGGTTGGCCGCGCATGAGCGGGACGACAAGGCGCTGGCCTCGCTGTACCAGGAATTGCAGAAGGCGCCGCCCGAGGTTCGCGAAAGCAGCGCCTACCTGCTCGGCCAGCTGGCCGAGATGCAGCATCGCGAGGCCGAGGCGCTGGCCTGGTATGACCAGGTGGGCGACGCCGACGAGCACGCGTTCGACGCCGACCTGCGCAGCGCGATGATCCTGCATGCGCAGGGCAAGCGCGCCGATGCGCATGAATTGCTGGGGCAGCTGCAGCTGGCCTATCTCGACCAGCCCGCGCAGCTGCGCCAGGCCTGGCAGGCCGACGCCGAGCTGTACCTGCGCGAGCAGAACTATGCGAAGGCCGAGGCCGCGTTCAGCCGCGCGCTGCAGGTGGTGCCGGACGATCCGGGGTTGCTGTACGGACGCGGCCTGGCCTATGCCGAGGCCGGCCAGATCGACCAGGCGGTGCAGGATTTCCAGCACCTGCTGAAGATCAAGCCGGGCGATGTCGATGCCAGCAACGCGCTGGGCTACACCCTCGCCGACGCGAACCGCGACCTGCCCGAGGCCGAGCGACTGATCCGCGCCGCCCGCGCCGCGAAACCGGACGACCCGGCGATTGCCGATTCGTGGGGTTGGCTGCAGTACCGCAAAGGCAACCTGGAGCAGGCGGCGCAGACCCTGCGCAACGCCTGGCTGGCGCGCAAGGACGCCGACGTCGGCGTGCACCTGGGCGAGGTGCTGTGGAAGCAGGGGCATCAACAGGATGCGCAGCGAGTCTTCGACGAAGTGCGCAAGCTCGACCCGCACAACGTCGCCTTGCAGGAAACCCTGAAGCGGTTGCATCCATGAGGCGGCGGCTGCGTCTCCTCGCGATCGCCCTGCCGTTGCTGCTTGCCGCCTGCGTGCCGCAGGCGGTACGCATGAAGGGCGATGCCGGCCTGCTCGGCGCGCAGCTCGCGCGCGAACAGGCGCTGGCGCAGGCCGATCATTGGGTGCTGCAGGGCCGGCTCGGCGTTTCCAACGGCAAGGACGGCGGCAGCGGCAGCTTCAGCTGGACCCAGAACGGCGAGCAGTACGAGTTCGTGCTGCGCGGGCCGGCGATCAGCGGCATGAACTTCCGCCTCAGCGGCGGTCCGGACGGCGCCCTGCTGGAAGGCATGGCGCACGGCCCGTTGCGCGGTCCCGATGCCGAAGCGCTGATGCGCAAGGCACTCGGCTGGGAAGTGCCGCTGCGCGACCTGCGCGCCTGGGTGCTCGGCCTGCGCGCGGACAGCGGTCCGGCGGAACTGAGCTTCGGCGAGAATCGGTTGCCCTCGCTGCTGCAGCAGGATGGCTGGGCGGTCGACTACCGCGAGTGGGACGACGCGCGCCAGCCGCCGCTGCCGACGAAGGTGTTCGCCGCGAAAGCGCCATACAAGGTGAAGCTGTCGATCGAGTCCTGGCAGTTTCAGTAAGCCCGCCCGATTGGGGTAGGCTTTGCGCCCTCCCTTGGCCGCGCGGCCGCTTTGCGAATTCCGGAACCCGCATGTCCTTCCCGATCGAACGTGCCGACCCCAGCCAGGTCGAGGCCTTGTGCGCGATCGAGCGCAAGGCCGTGCAGCTGTTCCGCGGGCATCCGGCGTGGCCCAGCTATGCGGCCGTGTCGATCCCGCCGGAACTGCTGCGCCAGGCGATCGGCCGCGGCCTGGTATGGGTGGCGCTGGACGGAGCAGGCGAACCGGTCGGTTTCGTCTGGCTGGATACGGACCTGGCCGGCGGCGCGATCGGCATCGCCGAGATCGACGTGCTGCCGGAGTACGGCCGGCGCGGCATCGGTGCCGCCCTGGTGGAGCACGCCTGCACATGGGCGCGTGCGGCCGGCTACCGGCGGATGGACCTGGGCACGCTGGCCGATGTGCCGTGGAATGCGCCGTTCTATGCGAAACACGGTTTTGCCACGGTCGACAAGAACGATCCGTCGTTTGCGTTTGCGCGCCAGCGCGATCGCGAGAACGGCTTCCCCGACGATCTGCGCGTGTTCATGAGCCGGCCATTGGCGCCGCCTGCGCCCGGCGAATGGACGGTATGGCCGGCGCCGGCCAAGCTGAACCTCTTCCTGCGCATCACCGGGCGGCGGGCGGACGGCTATCACGAGCTGCAGACGGTGTTCCGCCTGCTCGACGGGGGCGACGAGGTGCGCCTGCGGGTGCGCGACGACGGTCTGATCCGGCGCACGCTCGAGGTGCCGGGCGTGCCCGAGTCCGCCGACCTGGCGGTGCGGGCGGCGCGGCTGTTGCAGGAACGGGCTGGCACGCCGGTGGGCGCCGACATCGAAGTGGACAAGCGCATCCCGATGGGCGGTGGGCTGGGCGGCGGCAGTTCCGACGCGGCGACCGTGCTGGTGGCGCTGAACCAGTTGTGGCGGCTGGGCCTGGACGAGGATGCGCTGGCGGAACTGGGGCGCCAGCTCGGTGCCGACGTGCCGGTATTCGTGCGCGGCCGTTCGGCGTGGGCCGAAGGCGTGGGCGAACAGCTCACTCCGCTGGCCCTGCCGCCGCGCCATTACGTGGTGCTCGACCCGCACGAGCCGGTGCCGACCGCCGCGCTTTTTCAAGCGCCTGAATTGACACGAAATGCCCCGCGGGCGACAATTTCATCCTTTGCTTCCGGCGAAACGACAGAAAATGCCTTTGCGCCGGTGGTGCGCGCGCGGCACCCGCGGGTAGCCGCGGCGCTGGACTGGCTGGGCGGCTTCGGTCAGGCGCGGCTTTCCGGCAGCGGCGGTTGCGTGTTCCTGGAACTGCGTTCGCTGGAGCGGGCGCAAGCGGTGGCCCGGCAATGTCCGGCGGCGTTCACGGCGCATCTCGCCACGGGTGTCGACGTGTCACCCTTGCATGAGGCATCGGCGCGCCACCGGGGCGCGACGTGACGGCGGCGGCAGAGACGGATCAGGCACGAGCAGATACACAAATATCACTGGGGCGTCGCCAAGCTGGTTAAGGCACGGGATTTTGATTCCCGCATTCGCAGGTTCGAATCCTGCCGCCCCAGCCATTTCATGATGGCCAAGTTTTCGAGGTAACCACTGTGGACACGTCCACCCCGATGATGCTGTTTACCGGTAACGCACATCGTGCCCTGGCCGAGGATGTCGCCCATCGCCTGGGTGTGCCGCTGGGCAAGGCCCTGGTCGGCACGTTCAGCGACGGCGAGGTGCAGATCGAGATCGAGGAAAACGTCCGCAAGCAGGAAGTGTTCGTGCTGCAGCCGACCGGCGCGCCGAGCGCGGTCAACCTGTTCGAGCTGCTGGCGCTGACCGATGCGCTGAAGCGCGCCTCGGCGGCCAGCGTCACCGCGGTGATCCCGTACTTCGGCTATGCCCGGCAGGATCGCCGGCCGCGCTCGGCGCGGGTGCCGATCACCGCCAAGCTGGCCGCCAGCATGATCGGCGCCGCCGGTGTCGACCGGGTGCTGACGGTGGACCTGCATGCCGACCAGATCCAGGGTTTCTTCGACATCCCGGTCGACAACGTATACGCCTCGCCGGTGCTGCTGGCCGACATCTGGCGCAGCCACAGCATGGACGACCTGATCGTGGTCAGCCCGGACGTGGGCGGCGTGGTGCGCGCACGCGCGATCGCCAAGCGGCTGGACGACGCCGACCTGGCGATCATCGACAAGCGCCGGCCGCGCGCGAACGTGTCCACCGTGATGAACATCATCGGCGACGTGGACGGCAAGACCTGCGTGATGGTCGACGACATCGTCGACACCGCCGGCACGCTGTGTGCGGCGGCGGCGGCCCTGAAGGAGCGCGGCGCCCGCAAGGTGGTTGCCTACTGCGTGCACCCGGTGCTGTCGGGTGCGGCGATCAGCAACATCGAAGGCTCCCAGCTCGACCAGCTGGTGGTCACCAACACCTTGCCGCTGCGCCCGGAAGTGCAGGCCTGCGCCAAGATCCGCCAGCTCTCGGTCGCCGAGCTGCTGGCGGAAACCATTCGCCGCATCGCCTTTGGCGAGTCGGTGAGTTCGTTGTACGTGGATTGATCCACTGATTTTCGCCATGGCGGCTCGGCCGCATGGCACCACCGGCTTTTCTGGTCGCGGAAAAGTCATGCAACTGCCGCGAGGCGGTTCTTAAAAAACCAAGGTAGCAACGAAATGTCCAAGACTCATGAAATCAAGGCGCAAAGCCGCAAGGACGAGGGGAAAGGTGCGAGCCGACGCCTGCGTCATGCGAGCTTCGTGCCGGCCGTCGTGTACGGCGGCGATCAGGCTCCGCAGAGCATCCAGATCGAACACAACACCATCCTGCTCGCTGCCAAGAACGAGTGGTTCTTCTCCTCGGTGCTCGACCTGAACGTCGACGGCAAGGTGCAGAAGGTGCTGGTGCGCGACTGGCAGAAGCACCCGTTCAAGCAGCTGATGATGCACATGGATTTCCTGCGCGTGAACGAGAAGGAAGCGATCCGTGTCAGCGTGCCGCTGCACTTCCTGAACAAGGAAAAGTCCGCGGCGGCGAAGACCTCCGGCGTGGTGATCTCGCACAACCTGACCGAAGTGGAAATCACCTGCCTGCCGAAGGACCTGCCCGAGGCGATCGAACTGGATCTGGCCGACCTGAAGCCCGGCGACATCATCCATCTGTCGCAGCTGAAGCTGCCGAAGAACGTCGAGCTGGTTGCGGCGCATGGCGGCGAAGGCCACGACATTGCGGTGGTCACGGCCAACACCGTGCAGGAAGAAGCCGAGGAAGCGCCGGCCGACGAGGCTGCGCCGGCTGCGGCGCCTGCCGCCGCCGCGCCGGCCAAGAAGGACGACAAGAAGTAAGCCGCGCCGCTCCGCGCTCCATTGGAGCGCGGGGCGTCACTGCTGCTTGTCCGCATGGCTGGTTTGCGACTCATCGTCGGACTGGGCAATCCCGGTGCCGAATACCTCCGAACCCGGCACAACGCCGGGTTCTGGCTAGTTGATGCCCTCGCCAGCGGACAGGACGAGCGCTTCGCCTTCGACGGCAAGCTGCACGGCGAAGCCTGCCGCGTGCGCCTCGGCGGCGAACCGGTCTGGCTGCTGAAGCCGGCCACCTTCATGAACAAGAGCGGCATCGCCGTGGTCTCGGCGCTGCGTTACTACAAGATCGAGCCGGAGCAGTGTCTGGTCGCGCATGACGACCTGGACTTGCCGCCCGGCACCGTGCGCCTGAAGTTCGACGGCGGCCACGGCGGCCAGAACGGCCTGCGCGACATCATGGCCCACCTCGGCCACGGCAAGTTCCATCGCTTGCGCGTGGGCATCGGTCATCCCGGCCACCGCGACCAGGTCACGCCATGGGTGCTGGGCCGGCCTTCGGCCACGGACGAGGATGCGATCCTCGACGGCGTGGCCCGTGCGCTGGACGTGTTGCCGCTGGCGGTGGACGGCCAGTTCGACAAGGCGATGCAACAACTACATACGAGCCGGGATTCGTGATTCGGAATTGGGGATTCGTCAGAAGCCTGGCGTCCCGCCTTTCCGAATCTCTAATCCCCAATCCCGAATCCCGGAGTTCAAATGGGCATCAAATGCGGCATCGTCGGACTGCCCAACGTCGGCAAGTCCACCCTGTTCAACGCGCTGACCAAGGCCGGCATCGCGGCGGCGAACTTCCCGTTCTGCACGATCGAGCCGAACGTGGGCGTGGTGCCGGTGCCGGATCCGCGGCTGAACGCGTTGTCGGAGATCGTCAATCCGCAGAAGGTGGTGCCGACCGCGGTGGAGTTCGTCGACATCGCCGGCCTGGTCGCCGGCGCGTCGAAGGGCGAAGGCCTGGGCAACAAGTTCCTCGCGCACATCCGCGAGGTGGACGCGATCGCCCACGTGGTGCGCTGCTTCGAGGGCGACGTGATCCACGTCGCCGGCAAGGTCGACCCGATCTCCGACATCGACACCATCGACACCGAGCTGGCGCTGGCCGACCTGGAGTCGGTGGACAAGGCGCTGAACCGCGCCGAGCGCGCGGCCAAGGCGAACGACAAGGAGGCCATGGCGCGCAAGCCGGTGTTGCAGAAGCTTTCCGCCGGCCTCAACGAGGGCAGGTCGGCACGCAGCCTGGGCCTAGACGAGGAAGAGAAGGCGCTGGTGCGCGACCTGTTCCTGCTCACCCTGAAGCCGCTGATGTACATCGCCAACGTGGCCGACGACGGCTTCGAGAACAACCCGTTGCTCGACGCCGTGCGCGAGCGCGCCGTCACCGAGGGTGCCGAGGTGGTGCCGGTGTGCGCAGCGATCGAGGAGGAACTGGCGCAGCTCGACGAGGCTGATCGCGACGAGTTTCTCAAGGACATGGGCCTGGACGAGCCGGGCCTGAACCGGGTGATCCGCGCCGGCTACAAGCTGCTCGACCTGCAGACCTATTTCACCGCCGGCGTGAAGGAAGTGCGCGCGTGGCAGGTGAAGCGCGGCGCCACCGCGCCGCAGGCCGCCGGGGTGATCCACACCGACTTCGAGCGCGGCTTCATCCGCGCCGAGACGGTCGGCTACGACGACTTCATCCAGTACAAGGGCGAGGCCGGTGCCGCAGCGGCGGGCCGGTTGCGCAAGGAAGGCAAGGAGTACATCGTCAAGGACGGCGACGTGCTGCACTTCCTGTTCAACGTCTGAAACCCCGACGACCGGGCCTCGTAGGGCGGGCAGTGCCCGCCGTTCCTGCGCGTGACGTCGCACGATGCGTCGAAAAGCTGGCGGGCACTGCCCGCCCTACGAAATCGTAGGAGCGCGCCCTGTGCGCGATGCTTTTGCTCCGGATGGGACAAGAGCATCGCGCACAAGGTGCGCTCCTACAAAAGCCACGTCTAAAGCGCGCTGCCGCCGAACTTGTAGGTGAACTGCAGGTAGTAGCTGCGCCCGGCCGCGTCGAACCACGAGATGTCGTAGTACGGGTACGACGTGTAGGTGGGGTCGCGCGGTGGCATCTTGTCGAACAGGTTGTCTACCGCCAGCGACAGCTGCGCGTGGTCGCTGAACTTGTATTGCAGCGTGGCGTTGTAGCGGTAGGTGGCGCCGATCCAGGCGGTTTCGCCGGCCGAGGTGTCGACGATCTGGTCGTACGAATCCGAATTCGGCAGGCGGCCCAGACGTGAGCCGAACAGCGCCGCCGACCAGGCATTGCGCTCCCACGCCACGCTGGCGCTGGTCTTGGTACGCGGGATGTCGAAGCCGCTGTTGATCGCGAATTCATTCAGTACCGCGTCGCCCGGGTATTGCTGGAACAGATGGTTGCGCGTCCAGGTGTGGCTGCCGTTCAAGCGGAACGTGCCGATCGTCGTTTCCAGCTTGTAATGCGTGCTGAAGTCGATGCCGCTGGTGCGTTCGCTGGCCACATTGATCGGGTTGACGAAGATGCCGTACAGGCGACCCGTGGGGGTGCGGTTGACGCGAGCCACCGCGTCGACGCAACTGGGCGAGTTCGCATCGATCGGGTTGCCGTTGATGTCGGTGCCGATGCGGCAGTTCGCTTCCAGCTGCAGGATGCGGTCGGTGCTCAGGTCCTGCACCTGATTGCGCATGTGGATATTGAAGTAGTCGACCGAGAAGTCGAGGTTGGCCGTCGGCGACCACACGAAACCGGTGGTCCATGAAGTGCTGGTTTCGGAATCCAGGTCGCGGTTGCCCTGGCGTGTGCGGATCAGGCCCTCGCCCGAATAATCGCAGTCGGTGATGTCGAGGTCCGGCTCCTCGGTGCGGCAGCGGTAGTAGTCGTTGCCCGAGGCCTCGTCGTTGCCGATGCCGGCGTAGACGTAATGCAGATCCGGTGCGCGGAACGCGGTGCCGTACGAGCCGCGCACCAGCAGGGTGTCCAGCGGACGCCATTCCAGCCCGGTGCTCCAGGTCAGCTTGCCGGTCTTGTGGCCGGAGAAACGGTACTGGTCGTAGCGGCCGGCCAGGCTGAGGTTGAGCGTGTCCAGCAGTGGCAGGCGCAGCTCGCTGGCGGCGGCCCAGCGGTTGCGGCTGCCGCGGCCGTCGGAATCCTTCCAGCTGTAGTAGTAGTACTGCGTGGCCAGCGGGTCGGGGTTGAGGTCGTACGCCTGGTTGCCGTACTCGACCACGCCGGCGAAGCCGGCTGGCCCGGCCGGCAGCTGGAACAGCTCGGTGTTGGTGAGGGTGAACGCCAGCGTGTCGCTGCGCGATTCGGGGTGATAGTTGGTGCGTGCGGTGATCGAGTCGTACTCGGCGCGGGTCAGCGGGGTGTACAGGCGGGCCGGATCGGCGTCGAAGATCGGCAGGCCGCTGTCGTCATCCACGCCGAGTTGCGGGCCGAGGTAGAGATCGTTGGCCTTCGAGGCGACAGTCTGCGGCCAGCTGATCATGGCCTTGTACTGCGAGTGGCTGAGCGAGGCCTCGTAGTCCCAGGCGGTGCCGAACGTGCCCTTGAAGCCGGTGGTCAGGCTGAAGGTCCTCTGCGTGTTCTCGATCATGCCGCGGCCGAGGCCGCCCATTTCTTCCGGCGTGAACTGGCGATACCAGTTTTCGATGCCGCCGCTGTGCGCGTTGTAGAAATAGCCTTCCTCGTTGCCGTCGGGCGCCTGGTAGTTCCACTGCTCGACGTCGCGGAACAGGCTGACTTTGCTGTAGCCCAGCTGCATGTCGGCGAACCAGGACAACGTGTCGCTGATCTTCAGGTTGGCCGAGGTGTAGGTGTTGATGCCGCGGCGCTTGCTGAGGATGGTGCCGTAGCCGATCGACTCGGCGCTGCCGCAGAAGTTGCCGTAGCGCGGCCGGTTCGCGTACACCGTGGTGCCGCCGTTGAGATAAGCCAGCGCATCGCAGGTGGCCTGGCCCGGGTCGATGTAGTCGTCGTTCCAGTCGCCGTTGAGAAAGGTACGTCGTGGCACCTGCGAACGCGCGGTGGGCGCGTCGGCGGTGGAATCCTGGAGTTTGCGCTGATACGCCCACAGCGGTTTCTGGTCGAGCAGTTCGGCGCCGAACACTAGGTTGAAGTCGTCGTGCGAGAAGCCGGTGGAGAAGTTCAGCTTGGTCGATGCGCCGCCATCACGGGTGGTGTCGCCGTAGCGCACGTCGATGGTGGTGCCGTCGGCGTGCTGCTTCAGGATGAAGTTGACCACGCCGGAGATCGCGTCCGAACCGTACACCGCCGAGGCGCTGCCGGTGAGGATCTCGACCCGGTCGATCATGCCGATCGGGATGTTGGAGACGTCGGTGAAATTGCTACGGCCCTTGAACGGCATCGGGAAGTCGGCGATGCGACGTCCGTTGACCAGCACCAGGGTGTGATTGGGGCCGAGTCCGCGCAGATCCACCTGTTGCGCACCCGGCGAGAAATCCGCGCCACTGGAGGATTGCTGACTTTGCGTTTCACCACCGTTCTGGGTGATCGCGCGCAACACGTCCGGCACGCTGGCGAAGCCGCTGGCCTTGATGTCGTTGGCGGTGATCACGGTCACGGGCGCCGGCCCCTCGATCTGCGCGCGCGGAATGCGCGAGCCGGTGACCTGGATCTCGTCCAGTTTGGTGGCCTCCTGCGGGTCCGCGGCGGCCGCGCTGCGGCTGCTGGCCGGGGCGGGCGGTGCCGGCGGCTGGGTTGGCCGGCTGGCGCCTTTCACGATGACGACGGCGCCGGAGTCGTCGCGGTGCACGGTGAAACCGCTGCCGGCCAGCAGCCGGCCCAGCGCGTCGTCCGCCGACAGCGTGCCATGCACGCCGGGCGTGCGCAGTCCCCTGAGCTGGTCTGCCTGGTAGATGAATTGCGCGCCGGATTGGCGGGCCAGGGTATCCAGCGCAGTGACCAGGTCACCGGCCGGAATGTCAATCTGTCGAACTGCAACGGTTTGCGCGAATGCCATGGCGGACACCGAACAAGCCAGCACGAACATCGCGCCGCGTAGCGAACGGATCATCGTCACCTCTCCCCAGGTGGGCGCACACGATGTGCGCCATGTATTGCCGGGACGAACGGACGACGCAAATCCCGCCCCCACTCCGGTTACAGCGTGCCGGCGTCAGCGCCGGGTCAGCACGATGCTGTCGCCCTGCTGGCGGGCCTTGATCGGGAAACCCTGCGCCAGCAACCGCACGAAGGCGTCGGTGTTGGACCAGCGGAAGTTTCCACCCACGCGCATGGCGCCGACGCTGGCATCGCCGATCACGATCTTGCGCGTGTTGTAGCGGTTGAACTCGGCGGCGGCGGTGGCCAGCGGGGTGTCGTGGAAGTTGACGAAGCCGCTGCGCCAGCTCAGGTACTCCTCGGCCTGCTGCACCGAACCGGAGTGCACCACCACCCCGGCATCGCTGGCCAGCGCCACGCTGCCGGCAGGCAGCAGGGTGGTGGGCTGGCGGTGGCCGCCCGGCAGGCCATCCGATTCCAGCCGTACCAGGCCCTGGGTCACCACCACACGCAGGTCGGCCGCATCGCGGCGCACGGAGAAGCGGGTGCCGATGGCCGTCACCCGACGATCGCCGGTGCTGACCACGAACGGCCGCGCGGGGTCCTTGGCCACCGCGAAGAACGCCTCGCCCTGCTGCAGGTCGACATGGCGTTCGCCGTGCGACAGCGTGACCAGGATGCGGCTGTCGCTGCTCAAGGTGGCGGTGGAGCCATCGGCCAGCGGCACCTCCTGCAAGTCGCCGATCGCCGTGCGGTAGGACGCCTGCTCCACCGCGGTGTAGCGGCGCCAGCCCAGCGCCAGCGACACGATGAGCGCCAGCAGCGCGGCGGTCGCGAAATGACGAAGCAGGCTGCGGCGTTGTCCGCGATGCCGGCGGGGGACGTGCCGGTGCGCGTCGGCGTCGGTGTGCGCCGAGCGCAGGTGGCGCGGTTCGTCCGCATGCTCATCGGCGTTGCCGAACGGGGAGGGCGTCCAGCTTCCACGTGCAGGCACCACACCCGCGGGCACGCCGGCACCGAGTGCCTTCAGCCGGTCGCTCTGCCGCCATGCTGCATCGAGTCGGATGAAGGCGACGCGGTGGGCCACGGACGCGTCCAGCCACGCGTCCAGCTGCTGCCGGTCGCGTTCGCTCCAGTCGCCGGCATCGCGCCTGGCGAGCCAGGCGGCGGCGGTATGCTCAATCTCCCTGCTGCTGGCCATGTCCGTTCTCGTATGCGGTGTCCATCGCGCCGCCGTGGGCCGGGCGACGGGCGTGGCTGCCGCCGTAGAAATATTCCGCTATCAGGCGCGCACCCTTGGCGACCTGCTTCTCCACCGTCTTCTCGCTGATGCCCATGCGCGCCGCCACTGCCTTCTGCGACAGTTCCTCGACCCGGCGCAGCCAGACCACCTCGCGGCAGCGATCGGGCAGGCGGTCGAATGCATCGGTCAGGCGCTTCAGCTCCTGCCGTGCGCCCAATCGCCGTTCCGGCGAGATCTCGTCTATCAGGACGTTCAGCGCGTCGATATCACCCACGGCCTCGATCGAGACGACGCGTCCACGGCGCAGCCGGTCGGTCATCAGGTGGCGTGCGGTGGTGAACATGAAGGATTTCGGCATCGCCGGGCGGGTCTTCGCCGCGGCCTCGTAGACGCGCACGTAGATTTCCTGGCGCAGGTCGTGGATCTCTTCGCGGCGGAACCAGCTGCGCAGCAGATAGCGCATCAGCGCGCTCTCATGCACGAGGATTTCGCGGGCAAACCAGTTGTTGAGAGAGTCGTCCACACGGCGACCTTAGCGTCAATCCGCAGCAGAAATACAGCCATGGGGGAAACGCTGCGCCGGTTCGTCCCGGTTTTGAGTGCGTCGCGCTTTTGACGCTTTCCCATACCACCTTTGCTCGGGATATCGCCTGATGCTTCCGTTCAAGCAACTGTTCGTCTTCCTGCGTCCCGTCGCTTCCTGCCTGCTGGCCCTGGGTCTGGCAGTGACCGGCGCAAACGCGCTGGCCAAGGCGGTGGATCCGGCCGCCGTACGCGATGGCTACGAGTACTACCAGGTCGGTGACCTCAAGGCGACCCGGCCCGGCGCTACCGAGCCGGCGCTGATGCTGATGGGCGGCGGCGAGTGGCCGCACCAGGCGTTCGCCTGGTTGGCGGCGAAGGGCGGCCACGGCCATTTCGTGATACTGCGCGCGTCCGGCGACGACGACCTGCAGAAGGAGCTGTACCACGACGTCGGCGGCGTGGCCTCGGTGCAGACGCTGGTGTTCCACAGCCGCGCAGCGGCCAGCGATCCGCAGGTGCTGGAGGTCGTGCGGCAGGCCGACGGCATCTTCATCGCCGGCGGCGACCAGGCCAACTACGTGCGGTTCTGGAAAGGCACGCCGCTGAACGCGCTGCTGGACCGGCACGTGGCCGAGGGCAAGCCGATCGGCGGCAGCAGCGCCGGCCTGGCGATCCTCGGCGGCCATGCCTACGGCGCGCTGGATGGCGGCAGCATGGTTTCGGAAGAGGCCTTGCGCGATCCGCTGGGCCAGGGCGTCACCCTGGTCGACGGTTTCCTGCACATGCCGTACCTGCAGCAGGTAATCACCGACACCCACTTCAATGCACGCGAACGGCAGGGTCGACTGATCGCCTTCGTCGCCCGGCTGCGGCACCAGGGGCATCCGGGCGCGGTCGGCCTGGGCGTGGATGAGGACACCGCGTTGTGCGTCGATGGCCACGGCCATGGCCGTGTGTTCACGTTGAACAACGGTTTCGCCTGGCTGCTGCGTCCGCAAGGCCAACCTGAGCGGGTCGAAACGGGCAAGCCGCTGGACTACCGCGGCGTGCGGGTCACCGGCATCGGCACGCAAAGCCGGATCGACATGCGCGATCTCAGCGTCCAGCGGTCGGTGTTCGAGACGATCGCCGATGTGCGCGGCGGCACGCTGGACCTGCATGGCGAGGTGCCGCCGCTGCTGGTGATCCATGGCGGCGCTGGGGTGGAGCGTGCGCAGATGACCCCGCAGGTCGAGGCGCAGGCGCGCGCCGCGCTGGAGCTGGCGCTGCGCAACGGTCATGCACGATTGAAGGCAGGCAAGCCGGCGCTGGATGCGGTGACCGCCGCGATCGCCGTGCTGGAAGACGACCCACTGTTCAATGCGGGCCGTGGCGCGGTGTTCACGCATGACGGCAAGAACGAACTGGACGCGTCGATCATGGACGGCTCGACGCTGGCCGCCGGCGCCGTGGCCGGCGTGCACCGGGTGCGCAATCCGGTGCTGCTGGCGCGCGCCGTGATGGAGCATTCACCGCACGTGATGATGGTCGGCACAGGTGCGGAGCAGTTCGCCGTCGAGCAGGGCGTCAAGCTGGTCGATCCCGGGTATTTCCGTACCGAGAAGCGCTGGCAGGATCTACAGAAGGCGCTGAACGAAGATGCCACGGGCGAAAAGCTCGGTGCGCGTCTTGCCGCGCTCAAGCACTTCGGCACCGTCGGCGCGCTCGCCCGCGACAGCCAGGGCCGGCTTGCTGCCGGCACGTCGACCGGCGGCATGACCGACAAGCGTTACGGCCGCGTGGGCGATTCGCCGATCGTCGGCGCCGGCACCTATGCGAACGCCGCCTGCGCGGTGTCGGGCACGGGCTGGGGCGAGTTCTACATCCGGGTTTCCGCGGCGCGCGAGATATGCATGCGCATGACCGAGCTGAACGAATCCGCGGAGCAGGCCGGCAAGGCGGTGATCAACGAGGAAATACCGCAGATGGGCGGCGACGGCGGCGCGATCATCCTGGGCGCGGATGGCAGCGTGTCGATGCCGTTCAACACCGAGGGCATGTACCGCGGCTGGATCGGCGCGGACGGCGTGCCGCATGTGGCGATCTACAGCGGCGATCCGCTGGCACTGCCCGCGCCGGTACGCTGACGGCTGCCGCTCAGGCGTCGTCGTTGTCGCCTTCGGTGATCTGCCGCTGCATGCGGTCCAGGTAGGCGTCGAGCTCCTGCGTGCTGGTGAATACTTCATTCACCGGCACCGCCTTGACGATGTCAAACACCTTGCGTACCTGCGGCTGCGGGTTCAGCAACAGGGTGTGGCCGTTGCGGGCGCGCATGCTCTTGCGGATCCGGGCGAAACTGCGCAGTCCGGCGCTGCTGACGTATTCCAGTCCGGCCAGGTCGATCACCACGGTGCCGCCGTCGCCGAGCCGGGGCAGCAGCGCCAGCATGGCCTCATCGAGTTCGCCGAAGGTCATCGCGTCGAGGCGGCCGCCCACGTGCACGACGACACGATCGGGCGCGGAGAATTCATGGTGCAGGCTGAGCGTCATGGCGGAGATTCGTCCAGGTTCGGGTAGGTGAAGCGAAGCAGCAGGTGGTTGCCGTCGGCATCCCGTGTATAGCGCATTTCGCTGGCCATGGTGCGCGCGAGATGGATGCCGAGACCGCCGACCTGTTCACGGTCGGCGAGGTCGCCGGTAAGGTCGGGAGTGGCCGACTGCAGCGGGTCGAAGGGGCCGCCATCGTCGATCAACTCGATCGCGACGGCGTCCGGCTGGGGTTGCAGCAGGATGCGGATTCGGCCGGGGCGCCCGTCGGGATAGCCGTATTCGACGGTATTGACCATCAACTCCTCCAGCACCAGCCGCATGTCGCCGCGCAACGCGGCCGGCACGTCGGCTTCCAGCAGCAGGTTCTCGCAGCGGTCGAGCGCGCCGAACACGTCGGCCAGCTGGTTGCCGATGCTTATCTCGGTACCCGGCGCCGTGGCCCCATGCCAGGTCAGCGCGAGCACGGTGATGTCGTCGGCCTGCGCGGCTTCCGCTACGAAACGGTCCACGTCGCCCAGCAGCCGTTCGATGTAGCCGGCGGTGGGAGCTGTCGGCGGCACCCGGGCAAGGCTTTCCACGGTGCGCTCGATGCCGTACATCCGCTGCTCGTCGTCGCTGGCCTCGGTGATGCCGTCTGTATACATCAGCAAGGTCTCGCCCTGGCGCAGGCGCAGGCGATGTTCCGGGTAGTCGGAGTCTTCGTACAGCCCGAGCACCGCGCCGGTGGGGAAGTCCAGCAGCTGCGGCGCGCCGCGGCCGCACAGGATCGGCGGCTCATGTCCGGCGCTGGCCAGCACCAGGCTGCCGTTGCCGGTATCCAGCAGGCCGCACAGCAGGGTGACGAACATGCAGCTGTCGTTGCCGCGGCACAGCTCGAGGTTGAGCAGCCGCAACAGATTCTGTGGCGTCTGCGCGCGCGGCGCCAGCGCCTTGGCCAGGGTGATCGTCTGCGCCATGAACAGGGCGGCCGGTATGCCCTTGTCGGAGACGTCGCCGACCATCACGAAGAAGCGCTGCGGGTCGAGCATGAAGTAGCTGTAGAGGTCGCCGCCGACCGCCCGGGCCGGGCGCAGCGCCGCATGCAGTTCGAAGTAGGCGCAGACGGCGTCGAGATAGTGCTCGCTCGGCAGCAGGCCGATCTGGATCTGGTGGGCGATCTCCAGTTCGCTGGCAAGCCGCTGCTTTTCCCGCGCCACCCGGGCGAGGTTCTCCAGGTGCAGGGCCAGTTCGCGGCGCATGTGGTCGAAGGATTGGGTGAGGCGTCCCACTTCGTCGGGGCGACGCGGCGGCGGCAGCTCGAAATCCAGTTCGCCGCGGGCGACGTGCTCGGCGCGGTCGGCCAGTACCCCCAGCGGCGCCATCGTGCGACGGATGGTCAGCAGCGTGATCAGCGCGACGCCCAGCAGGGCCAGCAGGCCCAGGGCGAGGCTCAGCATGAAGATTCGCCTTACCCCCGCATAGATCTGGTATTCCGGGACCACCAGGCCAAGTCGCCAACGGGTGCCCTCGATCGGGGCGGAATAAACCCAGACCGCTCCGTGTACACGAGGATTTTGCGCCACCGGCAGGCGCGTCGATTCAGGCTGGTCGCTGGCCAGTGCGACCAGCAGGGCGGCGGCGCCACGCTTGCCTACGAGGTCGGGGTTGTCGTGCGCCAGGTAATTGCCGTCGCTGTCCAGCACGAAGGCATAGGCGCCCTCGGGCTTGGCCAGGCTGCCGAGTATCTGGTGCAGCCAGTCCAGCGTGACGTCGGCGTTGATGATGCCGACCGGGTGTCCGTCGCGGCTGATCGCCACGGAGTAGTTGATCAGCAGGCGGTGCCGGGACTGCGAAAAGAACGGTCGCTGCCAGCAGCCGTTGCTGCAGCCAAGTCCGCCGAGGAACCAGTTGTTGTTCCAGTAGGGGCTGGCGTCGCGCGCGAGGTCGCGACTGGTGAGGGTGCCGTTGTCCAAGCGGCTCACGAAAGGCGAATACGGCAGGGCGTCGGCCGGATTCGGCGAGGGCCTGAATACCGCGGCCAGCCCGTCCATGTCCAGGTTCGCGGCCAGGGTGTCGCGCAGCAGCGGTTCGGCGTCGTTCTGGCGGGTGTCGATGATCGCGGCAAGCATTCGTGCCGAAACCGCGACACGGTCGATCCGGGCCTGGATCTGGCTGCCGGCATGGGCCGCCAGGGCGGCTGCCTCATGATGGGTGTGCTCGAGGATCTGCGTGCGGGTCAGGTTGAGCAGCAAGGCACCCATGGCTGCCAGCACCAGGGTGGAGCCGACCAGGACCCACAGCGCCGTCCGTGATGCAATGCTGCGCAAGGCCAATGCTGACTCCCCCTGTTTCCTTTTGGCATCTAGCCATGAAGCGTGGCGGGCCGCAAGCCGGCGAACTGTGCCCTGGTACGGGGAAATGCGCGCAGTCAGGCATAATCCCGGTTTTGGATTCCGCCCACGAGATGCCCGCCCCATGTCCGGAAAACAGCATGAAGTGACGTTCCGCTTCCTCGCCCAACCCACCGACGTCAACTTCGGCGGCAAGGTGCACGGCGGCATGGCGATGAAGTGGATCGACCAGGCCGGTTATGCCTGTGCGGTGGGCTGGAGCGGGGCGTATTGCGTCACCGCCTCGGTCAGCGGCATCCAGTTCGTGGCGCCGATCCTGATCGGCGACTTGGTCACGGTGCGGGCGCGTCTGATCCACACCGGCACCAGCAGCATGCATATGGCCATCGACGTGCTGGCGCGCGATCTGCGCAAGGACGAACAGCGTCTGGCGACCAGCTGCGTAATGGTGTTCGTGGCATTGGACAGCCCGGACGGCAAGCCCACCCCAGTGCCGCACTGGGAGCCGCGCGACGATGGCGAGCGCCGGCTGCAGGCGCAGGCGAAACAGCTGCTGGAGTTGTCCAAAGGCATGGAGCAACTGGTCGATCTGCACGCGGCTTCGCTGGACTGACGATATCCGCGGAATAATCGCTGCCGCGGGCGGAATCGGCGCCGCAAGGTGTTGACAGTTCAGGGCCTGATCCACACAATACGCGTTCTTTGTTGGAGGGATACCCAAGCGGCCAACGGGGGCAGACTGTAAATCTGCTGGCTTACGCCTTCGGTGGTTCGAATCCACCTCCCTCCACCAGCACAGAGTTCCGCGCAGGGCGGGAGTAGTTCAATGGTAGAACATCAGTTTTCCAAACTGATTACGCGGGTTCGATTCCCGCCTTCCGCTCCATTGCGCTGCACCTGTCAACATGATCGACCGGTGCAGAAGATGCAGAGGTCGACGAATTTTTGAAGAGTCCGGCAGGATGCCGGTCTTGTCTTTGCCGTCATGGAGGACGGTTAAAGCTTTGGCTCATGTAGCTCAGTCGGTAGAGCACTTCCTTGGTAAGGAAGAGGTCACAGGTTCGATTCCTGTCATGAGCACCACTCATTCGACCGTCATGGTCAGCCCCGAAACGGGCAGTTTTCTCCAATTCATTGACTCCATCGGGGTTTAGCGCGCATGGCAAAGGGTAAATTCGAACGCACCAAGCCGCACGTCAACGTCGGCACGATTGGTCACGTGGATCACGGCAAGACGACGCTGACGGCGGCGCTGACGAAGGTCGGTGCGGAGCGTTTCGGTGG